>JAEEGL010865566.1_pt1 | contig 10621 bp, 10 predicted proteins | sample 9134231 | NCBI WGS metagenome assembly JAEEGL01 (sample SAMN16246548, study PRJNA631951) | gut metagenome | biome: gut microbiome; feature: rumen; material: fiber-attached | host: Bos | place: Iran: Karaj | collected 2018-10 | reverse complement strand
TTGTTCACGCTCCTGAGCGTATTATCCCCGGCAATCTGGTGTACGAGCTGCTGCACAATAACCGCACCATCGGTGCCGACTCTAAGGAGCTGGGTGAGAAGGTCAAGCAGTACTATGCCAGCTTCTGCCAGGGCGAAATCGTTGTAACTGACATCCGCACTGCTGAGATGACCAAGGTCGTTGAGAACACCTTCCGTGCTGTGAACATCGCCTTCGCTAACGAATTGGCACGCATCTGCCGCCACGACAACATGGATGTGTATGAGATCATCAAGATCTGCAATATGCACCCACGTGTAAACATTCTTCAGCCTGGTCCTGGTGTAGGTGGTCATTGCATTTCTGTAGATCCTTGGTTTCTTGTAGGTGATTATCCACGTTTGGCTAAGGTGATTGATGAAAGTATGAAGACCAACGATTCTCAGCCAGAGTTCGTTCTCAACCGCATCTATGAGATCATGAAGGAGAACAACATCACCAATAACCGCCGCGTTGGACTCTATGGTCTCACCTATAAGGAGAATGTCGATGACTTCCGTGAGTCACCAACCCTCCAGATGCTCGAGTGCCAGGAACGTCATCTTGCTCGTCCTCTCAAGGTCTATGATCCCTTCATCCAAGAAGACATCGTCCAGAACCAGTACCACGATTTCGACGAGTTCCTCGCTGATGTCGATATGGTAGTCATCATGGTGAAGCACAATCAGATCAAGGAGAATTGGGACAAGCTCAAGGGCAAGGTAATCCTCGATTGCCACAATATCTGTCCTCTCGAAGGTGTTTATCATATTTAGTACATAAATGATTATTTGGGCATTTTTGGTAGAACAATTGTTTGCAGATTGAACAGTTTTCCAGAAATAATAGAGTTTTAATTAATTTGATGAAATATTCTCTGATTTAGAGCTGTTTCCATAAGTTAATTAGAGAGTTCCAAGATATGAGAGAGCTTATTCTATTATCTTTATGAGAATGGCTAGTCGGTTTAGATGAAGGTACTTATGTAGTTCAAGATCATGGTAAAGAATCATTGAAGGAGAATAAATATTTTTGATGTCTAGAGTAATTAATAAGCAAAGATTTCTTTATTAAAGCGCTAAAAAATACAATCATGCACAACATTATTATTACTGGTGGTGCTGGGTTCATTGGTAGTCATGTAGTTAGGCTATTTGTTAATAAGTACTCAAAATATAAGATTATCAATCTTGATAAGCTTACGTATGCTGGGAACCTCACAAATCTTAAAGATGTCCAGGAAAAGCCTAACTATAAGTTTGTTAGAATGGATATCTGTGACTTTGAAAGTGTTCTGAATTTAATTCAGAAAGAGAAGGTTGATGGTATTATTCATTTAGCTGCAGAGAGTCATGTTGACCGCAGCATTAAAGACCCTTTTACTTTTGCCCAAACCAATGTGATGGGAACCCTATCTCTTCTTCAAGCTTCGAAGGCTTATTGGGAAAGCCTTCCTGAAAAGTATGATGGAAAACGTTTTTATCACATAAGTACTGATGAAGTATATGGTGCTCTTCAAATGACTCATCCAGATGGAATTGTGCCTCCTTTTGCCACCCGTGCTTCTAGCGGTAAGCAACATCTAGCTTATGGTGAAAAGTTCTTCACGGAGGATTTGAAGTACCAGCCACATAGCCCCTATAGTGCGGCCAAAGCTAGTAGTGACCACTTTGTGCGCGCATTCCATGATACATATGGAATGCCAACAATAGTAACCAACTGTTCTAATAACTATGGTCCATATCAGTTTCCTGAAAAACTAATTCCGTTGTTCATTAATAATATATGTCATCGTAAACCGCTGCCTGTTTATGGCAAGGGTGAGAACGTTCGGGATTGGCTTTATGTCGAAGATCATGCAAGAGCAATTGACACAATATTCCATAAGGGAAAGATTGCCGAGACATATAACATTGGTGGATTTAACGAATGGAAAAACATCGATTTAATCAAGGTCTTAATTAATACGGTTGATAGGCTTTTAGGAAGACCAGAAGGAGCAGATATGGATTTGATAACATATGTTAAGGATCGTGCAGGTCACGACCTCCGATATGCTATTGACAGTACCAAACTCCAAAAAGAACTTGGTTGGGAACCAAGTCTACAGTTTGAGGAAGGTATTGAGAAAACCATTAAGTGGTATCTTGAAAATCAAGATTGGTTGGATAATGTCACCTCAGGAGATTATCAGAAATATTATGAACTAATGTATTTTAACAGATAACAATGAAAGGTATAGTTTTAGCAGGCGGCTCAGGAACCCGCCTTTACCCCATTACTAAAGGGGTTAGCAAACAGCTTTTGCCTATATATGACAAACCTATGGTGTATTATCCCATTAGTGCTTTGATGTTGGCGGGGATTCGTGAGATACTAATAATTTCAACCCCTTATGATTTGCCTGGATTCAAAAAACTATTGGGAGATGGTTCTGATTATGGCGTTCACTTCGAATATGCTGAGCAGCCATCGCCAGATGGACTCGCACAGGCATTTATTATAGGAGAAAAGTTTATTGGGAATGATTGTGTCTGCCTTGTGTTGGGTGACAACATTTTCTATGGTAGTGGATTCACAGGTCTGTTGCGTCGTGCAGTGAAAGATGCAGAAGAGAACCAAAAGGCGACTGTCTTTGGTTATTGGGTGAGCGATCCTGAGCGTTATGGAGTAGCAGAGTTTGACAAGCAGGGCATATGCTTGAGCATTGAAGAGAAGCCTAAAGAGCCAAAGAGCAATTATGCTGTAGTAGGTCTCTATTTCTATCCTAACAAGGTAGTTGAAGTAGCCAAGCATATTAAACCCAGTGCACGTGGCGAACTCGAAATAACAACGGTGAATCAGAAGTTTCTCGACAATTGTGAACTGAAAGTGCAAGTCTTTGGCCGTGGTTTTGCATGGCTTGATACTGGTACCCATGACAGCCTTGCAGAAGCTTCAACTTTTGTTGAGGTTATCGAGAAGCGACAAGGACTCAAAGTCGCCTGTCTTGAAGGAATCGCCTATCGTAACGGTTGGATTACAGAGGACCGCATGCGAGAAATTGCAAGGCCAATGCTGAAGAACCAGTATGGACAATATTTAATGAAAGTAATAGATGAGATGAAAGAGATTATTACTTCTGATACTTTTACACACCCTGGTTTGACTGGACCACAAGAAAAGGAATCATAAAGTAAACTACTTTTGTCGAGTATTATAAAAGAATGAAAAAATACAAATTAGGCTATACTACAGGTGTTTTTGATATGTTTCATATAGGGCATCTCAACATACTTAGACGTGCCAAAGAACAATGTGAATATCTTGTAGTTGGTGTTACGACTGACGAATTATGCTTGAAACGGAAAAAGAAATTGCCTATCATTAATGAAAACGATAGGATGACAATTGTTCAGGCAATACGTTTTGTGGATAAGGTTGTTCCCCAATCCGATATGGAGAAAATTCGTCCTGTTAAAGAACTAGGTGCTGATGTAGTGTTTGTCGGTTCAGATTGGAAAGGAACTGATGCATGGAATGACTACGAAAGGCAATTCGCAGAAGTTGGATGCGCTGTAGTATATTTAGATCATACAGATGGCATCAGTTCTACGATTTTACGCGAGAAAATAACCTCTAATGACAATGGACAATAAGACAATTACAGTAACTTCGCCGCTTCTGCCTGATCTTGAAGAGTTAAACGTGATGCTCGAGGAGATTTGGGATAGCAAATGGATTACAAATAATGGCCAGTTTCATAAGAAACTCGAAGCAGCTTTGGCTGAGTACTTGAAAGTACCATATATTAGTCTTTTTACAAATGGTACACTACCCTTGTTGACTGCGCTTCAGGCTTTGAGAATTACAGGCGAAGTCATCACAACACCTTATAGTTTTGTCGCTACTACACATAGCATTTGGTGGAATGGCTGTAAGCCAGTGTTCGTAGATATCGAGGAGGAGACTTGCGGCATTGATCCAAATAAGATTGAAGCCGCGATTACTCCTAAGACGACTGCTATTATGCCAGTGCATTGTTATGGCAAGCCAGTAAAGATAAAACAAATCCAGGAGATTGCCGACAAGTATGGGTTGAAAGTTATTTATGATGCTGCGCATGCGTTCGGTGTAGAGGTGGATGGCGAAAGCGTGCTGAACGCTGGTGACATGAGCACTCTGAGCTTCCATGCTACAAAGGTATATAATACCCTTGAAGGTGGAGCCCTTGTGATGCATGATGAGAAGACCAAGAAACGCATCGATTATTTGAAGAATTTCGGCTTTGCTGGTGAGACTGAAGTGGTGGCCCCAGGCATCAACAGCAAAGTGGATGAAGTTCGAGCTGCATACGGTCTGTTGAATTTGAAGCAGGTGGATGCTGCCATCGAAGTACGTCATCAAGTGGCTATTAAGTACCGCGAGGCTTTGCGTAATGTTCCAGGCGTACGTTTCTTTGATGATATGCCAGATGTTCGACATAACTACAGTTATTTCCCCATCTTCATCAACGCTGAAGAATATGGAAAGACACGCGATCAGCTTTATTTCGAGATGAAGGAGAAGAATGTACTTGGTCGTCGTTATTTCTTCCCGCTCATTAGTACTTTCAGCACATATCGTGGTTTTCCTAGTGCTGCACCCAGTAATCTTCCTGTTGCAACAAAGATTGCTAATGAGGTAATCTGTTTGCCAATGCATCATGCATTGAGTGATGAAGATATCAACAGAGTTCTTGATTTAGTTGTAAAATAAAGAAATGCAAAAAAAACTGATGCTGCTTGGCGGCATTCGCTATCTGCTTCCTGTGATTAAGGCGGCTCATGAGCAGGGATATTATGTTATCACGGCAGACTATCTGCCTGATAATATCGCTCATAAATTTTCAGACGAATATGTTAATGTGAGCATAATCGACAAAGAGGCAGTTTTGAAGGTGGCTCGAGAAAAGCAGATTGATGGCATCATGTCGTTTGGAGTAGATCCAGGAGTCGTTGCTGCTTCATATGTTCAAAACCAGATGGGACTTCCATCTTTTGGCCCATTTGAATCTGTCGAAATCCTACAGAATAAAGATAGGTTTCGTGCTTTTTTGAACGATAATGGTTTTAATGTACCCAAGGCAAAAGGTTTTTCTTCGATAGAGGAGGCAATGAGTGACTTGACTTGGATCCCATGGCCTTGCATCGTGAAGCCTACTGATTCAGCAGGTAGCAAAGGAGTTACTCGAGTGGATAAGCCTGAAGATTTGAGAACTGCTCTTGAATATGCTTTTACACACTCAATTAGCGGACATGTTATTGTTGAGGAGTTCTTGGACAAGAAAGGATGTTCGTCGGACACCGACAGCTATGCACAGGATGGTGTATTGAAGTTCGTTTCTTTCTCCGCTCAGCGATTTGATGCCGATGCTACCAACCCTTATACTCCTGCAGCCTATTCTTGGCCGTCTACATTCACCCAAGAGGAAGAAGACTACTTGACCAGTGAGATTCAGCGTCTCATCACGTTGCTTCATCTCAAGACTGCAGTCTTTAACATTGAGGTGCGTGTTGCTACGAATGGTAAACCATATATTATGGAACTGACACCTCGAGGAGGCGGCAATCGCCTCTGTGAAATGTTACGTTATGCCACAGGTGTGGATATGATAACAGCTATCACGCGTGCTATCGTTGGCGATGAACCTGAACCAATTGAGCAGAAGCCTTACAATGGTCACTGGGCTGAGATAATCCTCCATGCCGATAAGACCGGTATCTTTGATCGACTTGAGATAGACAAGAATCTTCCTGCCGATGTGGTGGAAGAGGACCTTTGGGTTAAGCAAGGCGATAAGGTCGAGTCATTCGAGGGTGCCAATAATGCCATCGGCACTTTGGTACTGAAGTTCCTGACAGCAGAAGAACTTGAACAAGCCATCACGCATCAGCGGGAATGGCTGAAAGTGGTGGTTCAATAATGAAGGAAATTGGAGGATATTTCGAGCTGGCTGATTATGAAGAGGGAAAGAACTTTCCTCATAAAGATGGTGTTCTACTGAATACTGGTCGTAATGCTTTGGAATATATTCTTCGCTTCATAGGTGAGGTAAAAGGCATCTACTTACCTTACTACACATGTGAGGTAGTCCTCGAACCGCTCAAGAAACTCGATATCCCTTGGTTTTTCTACCATATCAATTCGAATTTTGAGATAGTAGAAGATATCCGACTGAAGGAGGGAGAATACATCATTGCCAACAATTACTTTGGAATCAAAGATGCTTACATCCAGAAATTGGCAGAAAAGTATGGTGAACACCTAATCGTAGATTGTGCACAAGCGTTCTTTGCAAAACCATTACAAGGAATTAAGTCATTTTATAGCATGAGGAAGTATGTGGGCGTAGCAGATGGAGGTGTAGCATACGGCGTTGAAAGTAAGTATTCACTTCTCTTTGACGAAGACGATTCATCATTACACAACAGTCACCTTCGAATTCGAAAGGAAAAAGGAGCAGAGGCGGGTTTCAAGGACTATCAATTGAATGAAAGTAAACTAGACGATCAGCCGGTTCGTCTCATGTGTTGTAATACTCGTGATATACTGTGGCATATTGATTATGACAACGTAGTTGCTAAGCGGAGAGCAAATTTTGTTTACTTGCATGAGGCTTTGAAAGAAAAGAACTTCTTACAACTATCAAATTTTGCTACCTTCGCATGCCCGATGGTATATCCTTTTGTTCCAAAGACTATCCGAAACTTGAGGAAAGAGTTAATAGACAATAAAATCTTTGTCGCAAAATATTGGCCGAATATCCATCCGCTTAGCAATTTTGAACTAGAATTTGTTTTTGCAGAACGGATTGTTCCATTGCCTATCGACCAGCGTTATGGGTTGAAGGAAATGCAACGTATTATAGAAATAGTCATTAAAGAATAAATGAAGAATAATAATTTGATTGGAAAACGGCTTCTTATCTTAGGAGGAATGCGTTTTTCTTGCGAGATAGTCAAAACTGCGAGGGCTATGGGGATTTATACCCTTGTGGCAGACTATAATAAAATTGAAGACTCCCCAGCAAAACAGATAGCAGATGAGGCTGTAGACCTTAGTGTTATAGATGTCGATGCTGTTGTGAAATATGTCAATAGCAACAACATCGATGGTGTATTCGTGGGGTTTAACGATATGCTATTACCCTATTATGCTGAGATTTGTGAAAAGAGCGGTCTTCCATGTTATGGAACGAAGGAACAGTTCGAGACTTTGATTGCAAAAGACCAATATAAGGCTCTCTGCCGTCAGTTTGATGTTCCTACTATTCCTGAATACGATATTAATGATACGAACATCAAATTTCCTGTTCTGATAAAACCTGTAGATAGCAGTGGTTCTCGTGGTATCACCATCTGCCACAATCGCGATGAAATGATTTCTGCAGTTGAGATAGGTAAAAAAGCATCGAAAACTGGCAAGGTTTTGATTGAGCGATATATGGACGGTCGAGAAGTAACGGTATTCTGGACTTTCCAAGATGGCAACTATTATCTGTCTGCTCTAGCTAACCGTCATGTAAAACACAATCAAGGCGACGAAGTCATTCCTTTGCCAGTCGGATATACATTTCCTTCAGTATTCTTACCCAAATATCGTGCTGAGGTTGAAGAGAACTGCAAACGGATGTTTAGCCACTTGGGACTAAAAGATGGCATGATGTTCATGCAGTGCAAGGTGGAAGATGGAACCTGTTATGTCTATGACTTGGGTTTTCGTCTCACCGGTTCGCTGGAATATAAGATTTTGAATAGGGTATGTGGCTATAACCCATTAGAAATGATGATTGAGTTTGCTCTGACAGGCAAGATGGGCAAAGAAAGTATCGCAGATAAGGCTATTCCAGAATTCCGTGAACCAGCATTCAACGTCTCTTGCCTCTGTGCCCCTGGTACAATAAAAGAGTTGAAAGGAGTTGAAGAAGTGAAAAAGTTCCCGGAAGTTGAAGATGCCGTCATTGCGCATACACCCGGCGAAACAATTACTGAGACAATGAAAGGATTATTGGCGCAAATTACTGTACGTGTGCTTGGTTCCGTTCATTCAAAGGAGGAACTCTTGCCAATTATGCAGAAGATCGACGACACGATTCATATTGTTGGTGTTGATGGTCGAGAGTTATTACTTCAAGGGATAGAATACAAAGATATAGAAGGATACATTCTCTAACGATATGAAAACAATACTTGTTACTGGAGCAACTGGTTATTTAGGCCATTATGTAGTGCTTGAGCTTCTCAAAAATGCAGAATTTCATGTCATAGCTATTGGCGGTAGACCTCAAGATAAATCCAACCCCTTGCCAACCAATCCAAGACTAAGTGTTTATTTACTCGATGATCTCTTTACCCGGGATTTTGGGAAAATAGATACTGTTATCAATTGCGCTTTTGCCCGGAGCAACGATCCTGTATTGTTAGCCGAAGCTATTGATTTCACGACTAGAGCGATCAATAGGTTTGTAGAAATTGGTATAGGATCTCTTATTAATATTTCGACACAAGGTGTTTATGAACGACTCGAAACCGGTATTTCCTCCGATGAAGATTCTCCAATACGGCCGATTGATCTTTATAGTATGGTAAAATACTCTGTGGAGAAGTTGTTTGAAGTTTCTTCCATACCATATGTTACCAATGTACGACTTGCTAGTCTGTTGATGCCACAACGATTTCTGTATTTCTTTGTAAAGAAAGCAGTAGAGGGAGAACATTTCTCGGTGACGGCACCTGATCAGCAAGCTTCATTATTTGATGTCACCGATGCAGCATCAGGTCTTGTTGCATTAGCAGCTTTGGAACCTTCTTCAAGAGACAAGTTATACAATTTAGGGATTGGAAGACAATACTCTATCCTTGATTATGCAGAAAGCGTCAAGCGCATAGGCGAGCAGATGGGGCATCATGTCGATTTTGATGTTGTACATAATGATATAGCCAATAATTCGGGAATGGATTGTGCTCGTTTGATGAGAGATACTGGCTGGCGTCCGAAGATTTTAAAAGATGAAATGATCTATAATCTCTTTATGACATTCAAGACTAAATAATGGATATCAAGAGATATAAACAAGTTATTCGTTATGCTTGGAAGCAGTCGAAAGACCTTTCAGCAGAAATAGGGAAATCCAGGTTATCACTTTTCTTTGATATGCTGGGGTGTTTCCGCAAATATCTGATGTGGACCAACCAGTATATGAAAGAGAAATTCTATGAGAAGTCTCCCGAGGAACGTGAAGGGATCGGTCAGAAGTATTATGAGTCAGGGTTGATTAGAGATGCTTGGCAAAAAGATTTTCGTGAGAATCGAGAGTTCCTTATCAAGTATTCCAATATCAAGTACGAGAAGGCATCATTACGTGAGAAACGAAATAAGGCATATACCGAAAGATATCATGCAGGAAAAAACTTATCCGTTGAATATGATGTGCATCTTAGTCGACAGCATTATTTAGAAGGCAAAATAACAGTAGGTGATAATGTATTGTTATCTAAACATATTTTTTTAGATTACTCTGGAGAGGTTGTACTGTCTAATGATGTAAAACTATCTTCAGGTGTTATCATTGAATCACATCGACATGTTTTTGTGCCAGGTGATCATAAATATGAAGCGGTGCCAACATCTATCATTATTGAAAATGGTGTTTGGGTGGGACAGAATTCAATAATATGTGAGGATACTAAATATATAGGTCGCTATGCGCAAATTGGTGCAGGGTCTGTTGTAAGAAATCCTATTCCGCCATACGCAATTGTAATTGGGAATCCAGCTAAAATTGTAGGTTTTATTTTTAATCCCGATGAGGTAAAAGAATTTGAATCTGAACATTTTCCCAATGATCCAACCGATATCGCTAAGTTTGAGGCAGACTACAATAAGTTATTTATTAACAGGATAAAAGATATTAAACAACTATTAAAAAATTAATAACTATGGAATTAAATGATTTTGTAGCATTGTTCGCTGATCAATTTGATGAAACTGATCCGTCAGAGATCTCAGCCGATTGTAAATTTCATGAACTTGATGAATGGTCGTCACTAACAGGAATGACAACAATTGCATTTGTTAGAACGAATTTCGGTAAGACTATTACGGGTTCAGAAATACGGAAATGTGAAACTGTTGAAGATCTATATAATCTTATCATCAACAAATAGTATATGACAGATAGTTTTAATCCTTTTGCACTTGATGGCAAGTATATCTTAGTTACAGGGGCTTCCTCAGGCATAGGCCGAGCTGTAGCTATTTCTTGTTCCAAAATGGGTGCGAGGGTAATTCTTACAGGGCGGAATACTATCCGTTTAGAAGAAACGGCATCTATTTTGCATTCTGGAGATTATAAGATCACTCCAGCAGACTTGACTAAGCAATCTGACATTGATCTGCTTGTGTCAGGACTTCCCAAACTTGATGGTATTGTTCATTGTGCAGGAGTAGGTAGTCGTGTGCCCTGTAAGAGTTTACAAAAGGAGGATATAGACTTTGTGATGAAGTCAAACTTTGAAGCGCCTGTTCTACTTCAATCTTCTTTATTAAATAATAAGAAAATTAATAAGGGAGCATCTATTGT
>JAEEGL010587610.1_pt1 | contig 10621 bp, 8 predicted proteins | sample 9134231 | NCBI WGS metagenome assembly JAEEGL01 (sample SAMN16246548, study PRJNA631951) | gut metagenome | biome: gut microbiome; feature: rumen; material: fiber-attached | host: Bos | place: Iran: Karaj | collected 2018-10 | reverse complement strand
TTTGACAACCTTATTTTTCGCCAGCGAAGCCGAGTGAATGGCTAAGAATTTTGTTTGACCGAACTGCGAACCGATTCCGGGGTTCGCAGTAGACCCAAAATTCGTGCCATCACTCGGTTCGCCCATTTGCCATTTGCCATTTGCCATTTTCCATTATTTATTGCCACATTATTATGGCCTTCCTCCGTGACCGTGACCGCCGCCCCAGCCTCCGGGACCGCCCGGGCCGCCCTGGCCAGAAGAACCCACAGTTGACGACGACTGAGTCCAATCGAGCACCAGACTCCCGTCACGCGACAACTTGTATTGACCATTCAGCGAAAGCCCGTCGGAAGCGATCCAGCACGAATAATAACTGCCCGAAAGAGAAAACGAAAGGAGAACGTTGCCCGAGGCATCGGACAAGACATATTCGCCGGCAGAGAAAGACGCCCCGGAACTCACGAAGGTATTGACCGAGCCGGAAGCAGGCGTCTCACATATGCCGCCGAGGGCAACGACGGTACCGCCGGTCACTTTCAGCGTGCCGTCAACGTCTACCGATCCGGCCATTCCGCCTTGGCTGCTGCCGCCTTTTACGATCACGAATCCGCCGCTCACGGTGATGCTGCCGTTGGAGTCGATCCCGTCTGTGTCGCCGGAAGGAGTCGTGACGTCAAGGTACCCGCCGGTCACGTTGACGAAAGGAGAAGCAGCACCGCGGCATGCATTGACGCCGTCATCGCTGCTTTGAACGAACGTCTTACCGCCCTCGATATTAATAACGTTGGCCTCGAGCCCTTCATACGAACCCGAAACGGTAACGGAACCGTCCTTTATCGTCAATATATTGTCCGCGTGTATCCCGTCGTCAGCCGCCTGGATCGTGATGACGCCGCCCGAAACAGTAACGTTTCCGCTGCCACGGCTGCCGTTCTCAAGCGCTTCGCCGCCGTTTGCATGTATCCCGTCGTCGCCGCACGAAATAATGACCGTGCCGCCGCTGATGATGACTTCGTTGTACGCTTTGATCCCCTTGGAAGAAAAAGACGTCTTAGACGATTTCCCGGAACCCGGGCTGAGCGTGACCCAATCACCGTAAAGCGTTTTCGTACCGGAATCGAAAGACGTGATCAGAAATGCGTTGACCGCCCTGTTTACAGCCTCTCCTGATGTACCGCCACTCATATTTGCACCGGTAAGTTCCGCCCCGGATCTCGTTACACAGAATCTCACGTTATCGTACCCGGACGGAGCTTTGAATTTCAGAGCGTAGTATGAAGCACTCCTGCCGCTGTAGACCATCGTTTCATACGTGCATTTCACCGCGATGCCGTCCGGACCGTCCGGATCAGGATCGTTGTTGTAAAAATAAGCATAATAGCCGTTGGATGTGGAATAATTCGAACGGGGAACGACGAGGTACATCGCACTTGCGGTCGATCCGGGATCGCTGTAATTCGAATAAGAAGCCGTGAAAATGTTCACAACGGCCGTGCCCGAGATCACTGCGTCGTATGCCGCGCTTATACCGTCCTTAGCAGCGTAAATATCGCATTGACCGCCGCTGATCGTTACCGAACCGCGCTGATTGCCTTTGGCTGAAACGTCACTCGACGAAGTTTTTATTGCATCTCCGCCCGTGGAAACAAGTATGATATTGCCCGATTCGACGCTTACGGAATCGTTTCCTTTGAGCGCATTGCCGGCCGCGGTGACTTTCAGCGTAACGTTTTTTACGGTAAGATCGTCTTTTGATTTGATTCCGTTATCGTATCCGGCGTCAACGATCAGTGTCCCTTTTCCGGATATTTTCATGTCGCATGCGGCGAAGATCGCGCCGTCGCAGTCAAGCGTTTCGTCTTCGTCTGATGTTTCTCCAGCTGCATTCACGTTGCCGTTCGATGCTTCCGTTGCCTCTGGCCGAGCGTCGGTGACAATATTATACGTTCCTTCGGCCGCTTCGATATCGACCTTTTCCGCACTTATGGCGGCTATCGGGGCGTCAAAAGAGCACGTGACTGCTGCGCCGCTCAGGATGAGTTTCACGGTGCCGTTGTCGGCAGCAACGTCCGGAACGTTTACGACGATCCGCCCGTTTTCAAGCAGCCCTTTTACGTAATAATCTCCCGAAGCTGATATGACAAATGTGTTATCATCCGTACTGCTGCGTGTGATCGCGTCCTGATTTTCCGATGTGATCGAAAATGCGTCTGTTGTAACGGAACTGTTTTCAGAAGGATCGGCGAGGGTTGACGTCTGCGGCGTCGCGTTCGCAGGAGCTGCCCGTTCGGTTGAGACTCCTTCGTGTATATCAGAATTTGTTCCGGCTTCCGTGCATCCCGAAAGAAGCATCGCCAGGGCTGATAATAACGCAAGCGCTGTTATGAGCCGCCCGGGATGTTTTATAAATGTTTTGTGTTTTTTATTTTGGCATTCGCTCATTTTAATCGTTCCGTTCGTTTTGCCTTTATGGACGGCAACGTCATCGCTGCCCTACGTTCGGTATTATATATGAAGATATTGACTTTTTTGTGGCAAATTTATAAAATAGTTTCACATTTATTCGGACAGGGAGGGAACAAATATGGGATTTCTTGATAAAATCAAGGCCGGGATAAAGAGCATCACCGAGGGAAGCGATGCGTCCGGGCTTAAAAATGAATGGACGAAGGACCGGGTAGTAACGCTAAAGACTCAGCCGGATACGCTTGACGAACTGAAAGCGGCGGTGGACGTGACTGATCCGGGCAGCGTCGCAGCGTACTGGCTCTACAGCGTTCTGGGGCTCACCGTGGATTTTGACGCAGGCATGAGCATGATGAAATATCTGTTCGCTGACATCGAGCCGTTCGGACGCGGCTTTACCGAAGGCGGCGGCGCCGGCAGGGCAGGATGGGATCCGTACTTCAACGACCGTCTCAGGGATAATGATTACAGATGGCTGCCCAGAGCGTACTTTAAAGGTGCGGTCGCGGCCAATGGTTTTACTCCGGCTGAGCCTCTTGAGGTCGAGCTTCATTATAATGCTCCGAATACCGAAACGATCAACGGCCAGAGCCTTAAACAGCTCGGCAGGCTCAATATCGTGTACTGGATCATGAGCAACGCTGCGGGGAATAAGGTCAATATCACTCTTAGTAAGTTTGACGGGAGCGACCGTTGGTACGTTACGAGCGGCACGTCGTGTTCCGCTGTTTTCTATGATCAGAGAGCAGGCCTGACGGCGGAAGCGAAAGCGAAACTGTATTCATAATAAGTGTAAACTGAGAATTGAGAACTGCGAACTGCGGGCGGGAGAAGCAGCAAAACTTCAACGCCCGTAGTTCTTTTTTCCTTCAGCGCAGTGCGAAGCGTTCTATTTTGCATTGCTTCCGGGCGGCAATTGCGGTATAATTGACCGCAGAAAAACAATGAGGGGTAATTGACATATGCCTTTATTTGAAGTAACCGAAAACGATAAAAAGATCTATGAAAACGAGCTGAAAGACTTTCTGCCCGAAAAGATCATTGACATCCACACGCACGTATGGCTCGACGAACTTACGATACCGGCGCCGGAAGACGAAGACCCCAGAGCTGTGACCTGGCCGAATCTTGTCGCGAAGGACAATAGCATCGAGGATCTTCAGGAGACTTACCGCCTGCTTTTCCCCGGAAAAGACGTAAGAGCGCTGATGTTCATCAGTAGAGTCCACGACGTCGAAAGCGGTGTAAAAAACAACGAATATCTTGCCGGCGCGTCGCGCAAAAGCGGCTGGCCTGCGCTCTATTACAGCCATCCCACCCAGAGCCCGGACGAGGTCGAGCGCATGATCCGGAAAGGCGGTTTTCTCGGCATCAAATCATATTTAAGCCTTTCCCCCAGCTATATTCCCGAAGCGGAGATAAGGATTTTCGACTTCTTCCCGAAAGCGCAGCTAAAGCGTATGGACGAGATGGGGGCTATCGTGATGCTCCACATTCCGCGAAACGGCCGCCTGAAAGACCCGGTAAACCTCGAGCAGATTCTCGAGATCAAGGCCGAGTTCCCGAACATAAGACTGATAATCGCACACGTTGGCCGCGCATACACGCACGGCGACGTCGGCAATGCATTTACGGATTATCTTTATAAGGCCCCGGATCTGATGTACGACTTTTCGGCCAACTGCTGCGAATACGCCATTACCGAAGTTATCCGCCACGCGGGACCGGAACACGTGATGTACGGCACCGACATGCCCATACTGAGGATGCGCACGCACCGCATTGAAGAAAACGGCACGTACATAAATCTCATACCGCCCGGACTCTACGGCGACCCGTCCCAGGACAGACACCTGCGTGAAGTCAGTGCGAAAGAAGCCGAGAAGATCACGTTCTTCGTGTACGAGGAACTGCTGGCGTTCAAACGCGCGTGCACGACGCTCGGTATGACGAAAAAAGACGTAGAAAATATGATGTACGGGAACGCTAAGAAACTGATAGAAGGGGCAAGGCGCTCGATCTACGGCTGACGGCATTATGTTGACGATATGCGCCGGATGTTTGAAGGCGTCCGGCGAAACAATATAAATACTGATGATTTCAGGAGGTCAATTTATGAAGAAGATCAAGATTGGTTATCTGCCGCTCTACATCAAACTGTACGACGACGCATATCCGCACATACGCGCTGCGTATGAGGCATACAGCGAAAAACTCGTTCAAATGATAGAAGCACGCGGGATAGAAGTTGTCCGCGCCGGAGAAGTATGCAGGGTAAAAGAAGAATTTGACCGCGTAGCCGCGAAATTCAACGCAGACCCGGAAATATGCGCCGTTGTCACCCAGCACCTGGCATATTCGCCTTCGCTCGAATCGATCGGCGCTCTGCTTTCGCTAAAAGCTCCGATAATCGTTTTTGACACCACTCCTGATTATGAAATACTTAAATATGCCGAGACCGAGGACCGCATAATGCCTAACCACGGCATCCACGGCGTGCAGGATATGTGCAATATGCTCCGCAGAAACGGCAGGCATTACGAGATATGCGCGGGACACGCGGAACACAGCAACGTTGTCGACGAACTTTGCGGACTTTGCCGCGGAGCCGCAGCTGCACAGACGCTCAGGAACGCGCGCGTCGGTATGGTAGGCGGTGAATTCGAGGGTATGGGTGATTTCAGGCTGCCGGACGAAACGCTGAAGGCAGAGCTGGGCGTCGAGACGATCCGCATGACGGAGGAAGAAGGCAGAAGGTTCAGCGCGTCTGTGACAGACGAAGAGATAGCTGCCGAAATGGAATATGACGCAAAAACGTTCAATGTTCGTGCGAAGAATACAGAAGCATATAAGGCGGAGACAAGGGCAGGTCTGGCTGTGCGCAAATGGATGAACGCGAACGACCTTTGCGGCGTGACGGTGAATTTCCTTCACACCGATACGGCGGGTATTCCTAAAATGCCTTTCGTTGAATGCTGCAAGACGCTAGGCAGGTGCAAAGGCTACGCGGGAGAGGGCGATAATCTCACCGCCGCTCTCGTAGGTGCGCTTATAAGTGTATATCCGGACACGACGTTCACGGAAATGTTCTGCCCCGACTGGTCGCAGGATCTCATACTACTCAGCCATATGGGAGAGATAAACCCGCGCCTCACGGCATGGAAACCAACGCTCGACGATAAGCGCTTTACGTACAACTCATGCGGGCACACGGTGACGCTGAACGCATGCTACAAAGCCGGAAACGCAGTGCTCGTGAATCTTGCTCCCGCGAAAGATGGCTTCACGCTTATATTAAGCAACGTTAAACTGACAGACGACGGTTCTCCTACGGGAGTTTATTCGACGGAAGTACAGGGATGGATGAAACCTCCGCTCCCGCTGCCGGAATTTCTGAAAAAATATTCAATGTCCGGCGGAACGCATCACTCGGCGATGGTTTACGACGTGGACATCGGGGAACTTGCGGCGTTCGGACGGTTCATGGGATTCGAGACTGTGGTTATTTAAGGAGGACGGGCTGTTTATGAAACCGAAGATCAGAACGCCTTATTTTGAGATAGGTACGAAGAATTACATTTACGGAGACACTGTGCTCGAATACGCGCTGGCGGCGGACAAGGCGGCGGAGAAATACGATATTGACGTCCTGTTCATTACGCCCGCGGTGGAGATACGCAGAGTCGCTGAGAACACGAAACACCTGATCGTTCTTGCGCCGTATATGGATACGCTGAGGCCCGGGCGCGGCATGGCGGACATACTGCCGGAAGCGCTAAAAGCGGCCGGAGCGAAAGGCGTTGTCATCAACCACTGCGAAAAACCGATGAGTCTGCCCCAGATGAAGGCAACGATCGACCGTGCCCGCGAACTCGATTTTCTTGTTTTCGCATGTGCCGATACGCTCGAGGAGGCCAAGGCTATCGCTCAGCTTCATCCGGACATCATCAATCCGGAGCCCTCCGCGATCATAGGCGGCGGTAAAGGTGTCACACCTATGGATTACGTTAAAGATTCGATTCGCGAGATCAAGGCGATCTACCCGGATATCATGGTCGAGCAGGCTGCGGGTATCACGTGCGGGCAACAGGTTTACGATTTTATCATGGCGGGTTCCGAGGCGGCAGGAGCGGCTTCGGGCATTATGAACGCACCCGATCCGATCGCGATGATCGATGAGATGATCGCTGCGACGAGGAGAGCGGCGGATGACATGATGAGAATGGCAAATTAAGGAGCGGGATATGGTTAAAAAGTTTTCGTTTAAAGTTGAATCGAATCACAGGGCAGTGAGTTTTCATGACGTCACTGATCAGGTAAAAGAATACGTGAAAGAATCAGGTATAAAAGACGGTATCCTGGTCGTTTACTCGCACCACACCACGTGCTCGGTCATCACACAGGAATGCGCTTTCGACCGGTCGATGACGGGGCTCGAGACGCTCCAGCAGGATCTGGTCAACGTTTTTGAAAAGTGGATCCCGACCTGCCGCACGGAAGGCATGTACCTCCATCCCGGGCCGGAGGCTCTCAAATTTGCCGAAGAACACGGCGAGGACAATTTCGGCTGCCACAACACCGATGCGCATCTGCGGTCGTCAATAATCGGGCGCAGCGTAACTATCGTCGTTGACGACGGAGTGCCGGATCTCGGTGAATTCGGCAGAGTGCATTTTATCGACTGGGATCAGACAAGAGGCCGTACGCGCACGGTCTGGGTAATGCTTATCGGGGAATGAATATGAAATATTATATTGGCCTTGATATTGGAACATCTGCCGTAAAAGGGGCGCTGACGGACGAGACGACACGCGTTGTCGCGACCGCTTCGGCAGGATTCGTGTATATCGAAAAAGGAACGGGGAAATTCTTAGAACCGGAAAAATTTGTTGACACCTGCATGAGTGTGATAGGCGAACTGGCGGGGAAGGCCGCGGAAGACTGCGAAAAAGCAGGAGACAGAACAGCTAAGCCGGAGATCGCCTCAGTGTGCTCGTGCTGTGCCAGCGGAGACCCTCTGTTCCTGGACGGGGACATGAAACCGCTCACACCGATAATCGGATGGCAGACGAGAGTTGACTGGGATATACTTGACCGCGTGTACACGAAAGAGGAGCAGGATGCGCTGTACCGCATCGTAGGATGGGATTTCTTCGACGGGATGCCTGCCGCAAATCTGGCGTGGCTGCGCGAAAAAAGGCCGGATATCCTGCGGGCAACGCGTTTTATGTGTATGAGCGCCGAGTATCTTAATTACAAACTTACGGGCCGCTGGGGCATCGCGCATTCGATGGGAACGCCCTCGTACCTGATCGACCAGGAAAAAGGTGTATATAATGCGGCAATGCTCGATAAATTCGGTCTTACGGAAGAAATGCTGCCTCCGATCTACAATAAAGGCACCGTTCTGGGACCGGTAAAGCCGGAAACAGCGCAAAAACTGGGGCTATACGGAAACACTCAGGTGGTGCTCGGAACGTTTGACCACCCGTCCGGTGCGCTGGGTGCAGGAGTGCTGGAAGAAGGCGAAATGTTATTGTCCTGCGGTACGTCGTGGGTGGAACTGTTCCCGCTTGCCACACGCGAAGCCGGACTCGCCACGGGAGGTTTAGTCGACCGCTTCCTGCTTAAAGGAGCGCCGTACTGCGTGATGAAGTCAATGTCTTCTGTGAGCGATAAGATGAACGAGCGGAGGTCAAGGCTGCTCGGCGAGATCTCCCACAGGCGTTTCGACGAACTTATCGAAGCGTCTCAGCCCGGCTCCGGAGGTCTTCGCTTTGATTTCACTCCCGAGGATTATGAACGCACGAAAGGATTCAGCCAGCCGGATATTGCCCGAGCGATCATCGAAAGTGCGGCGCTCAAACTGAAGGAGAATCTGGTTGAACTTAAGAAGTTCGGGCTGCGTGCGGACAAGATCACTGCCATAGGCGGTATCACGAATTCTCCCGTGTGCGTCCGGATAATATCCGAGGTTCTCGGGCAGGAGGTCGGCGTTGTCAACGGCCAGGCGGCCGGTGCTGTCGGTTCGTGTTTGCTGGGCGGTATCGGTACAGGGCTGTTTGCTTCTGAAAAAGATGCGGTAGAGTGCATGAGATCCCGGCTGAAAGCCCAGAGTTCGGCACTTGACCGGGCGCGTAAGGCATATGAGATCGAGAGCGAATGCATACGTGAAATGGCCGACTTTTTTGACCCTGACGCGTACATGCGCGCCGTTATGCTGCTTAAAAATGCCGTGCGCATTGGTGTTTCCGGCTGCGGTCATTCCGGGATAATGTGCCAGCATTTTGCACATCTTATGTGCTGCATAGAACAGCCCGCTAAGTTTATATTGCCCTCTGAAGCGATACACGGCGGTACCGGTTTTCTTAAGGCAGGCGACGTGTGCGTGCTTGCATCGCGCGGAGGGAAAACGGCGGAACTTATTCCGATCCTCGACATCTGCCGCGCAAAAGGCGTGCGTATTATCACTATAACCGAAAATATGGATTCTCCGCTGGCCAAAGGTGCAGACGTCGTGCTGAAGCAGCACGTTAACCGCGAGACCGATAAATATAATTGCCAGGGGACAACGTCCAGTACCGCGCTTGCTGTGATCTTTCACGTGCTTCAGACGATGCTGATCGAGGAAACGGATTTTAAGAACGAGCAGTTTGCCGTTATCCACCCGGGCGGAGCAGTGGGGGAGAGGCTTAATAAAATGGAGAATGGCAAGTTGTAAGTGGCAAGTTGTAAGTGGCAAGTTGAAAGTGGCAAGTGGCAAGTTGTAAGTTGAAAGTTGAAAGTGGCAAGTTGGAAGTGGCAAGTGGCAAATGGGCGAACCGAGTGATGGCACGAATTTTGGGTCTACTGCGAACCCCGGAATCGGTTCGCAGTTCGGTCAAACAAAATTCTTAGCCATTCACTCGGCTTCGCTGGCGAAAAAAAAGGTTGTCAAAAGAACTAAAGTATAATTGAAAATGGCAAATGGCAAGTGAATAATGGAGAATGGGAAATGGCAAATTGCAAATGGCAAACTGCGGTATTTATTATAATCATTGCCTCCGGCGATACCTTAATTTTCCATTATTCATTTTCAATTTTCCATTATTAACCGGATACATTAATTATCCATTATCCATTTACAAATTTCGCTGGCGAAAAATAAGGTAGTTAAAGAACATATATATGGAGGAGAGAAAAATGGAATTTAAGGTTTATCAGAAGGAACTGGAACTGCAGTCGAGAGGCTGGATACCCACGTTTCACGACGTATCAAAAGAAGTGCTCGAGATCGTAAAAGCATCGGGCGTAAAGAACGGAACGGTAGCAATTGCCTCCCACCACACCACGTGCTCGGTGATGATACAGGAATGCTCGCACGATATTGACAGCTTCGATATCGAATACCTGCAGCACGACCTTCTGGACATTATGCGAAAACTCATCCCGGACTTCGCGGAAGAGCATCAGTACCGCCATCCCGGACCGATCCATCTGCAGTTTGGCCGCTACGTTAACGAGCCCGGAGATTTTACGAGCATGAACACCGACGGACATCTGCGCTCCGTATTTTTCGGCCGCAGCGAAGTCATGACGATCAAGGACGGCGAGCTTGACGGCGGCGAATTCGCGCACATCTATTTCGTCGACTGGGATCATGTCCGTGCGCGCAGACGTCAATTAAACATCACCGTCATGGGTACGACGGAGGACGTCGAGGATCGCAAGTGGAACGGCGGCGAGGTGGTCAATACGCTTCGCAAGTATACCGACGAGGAGAAGGCGTTTGACGAGCACTATACGCTGCAGCAGAAGAGATGAAATTGTATTTTATCCGGCACGGCGATCCGGACTACGAACATGATACTATAACGGAGCGCGGGAAGATCGAGGCGCAGGCGCTGGTACCCAGAGTTGCCGAACTGAACGCCGACGCGTATTTCTGCTCGCCGCTCGGAAGGGCGCGCGATACCGCTGCTCCGTCACTCAAATATCTGGGCAAGACCGCCGAGATAAAAGACTGGCTGCAGGAATTCAACGCCCCGATCATTGACCCTTACGTCGGAGGCATACGGTGCGCGTGGAATCTTGCCCCGTCGATGTGGACCGGCGATGAACAGATGTACGATAAGGACAACTGGTATAAGACCGAGCTTATGAGCACGGGCAACGTCGCCGGCGAATTTAAGCG
>JAEEGL010365996.1_pt1 | contig 10621 bp, 10 predicted proteins | sample 9134231 | NCBI WGS metagenome assembly JAEEGL01 (sample SAMN16246548, study PRJNA631951) | gut metagenome | biome: gut microbiome; feature: rumen; material: fiber-attached | host: Bos | place: Iran: Karaj | collected 2018-10 | reverse complement strand
ATTTTTTAGAAAAATTTGCCATTCTGATTATTATTTTATATCTTTGCACGCGAAAAATCTAAACAAATATAACATTTTTCAACAAAACGGTATAAAAAACATGAGTCACTTTTACAAAATGGCAGTTGGAGTGCTGCTATGTCTTTTCCCTTTTAACTACGCCACAGCACAGGAACAAAAGGAAGAGAACAAGACCAAGGAATTTCTCTCTGACGTAATGGATAGAATAGTCGTACACGGCTATGCTCAGGCAGGTTATACATACCAAGACAGGGACAGAGCCGGTGAAAAAGCAAATAGCTTTGACATCAAGCGTACCCTTTTCTTTGCTCATGCAGCCATAACCGATCGCTGGTTTTTCCTGTTCATGCACGATTTCAACTCTCAAGTACAGGAATACTATACAGATTACCGTCTGACAAACGACAAAGCACTTACCGTGCGTTTCGGACAGTTCAAGAACGCATGTACATACGAGAACAAACTGTCTCCTACCGATATGGAGGCTATTGATGTATATTCTGAAGGTGTGACATACCTCTCTGGTTGTGGCTCTGACCCACTTCTCGGCGTTCAGTACGGTCGTGACCTCGGTGCTGCCATTCTGGGTGAGTTTGCCGAAGGAAAGGTTAAATACGAGGTTGACGTGATGAACGGACAGGGTATCAACAAGAAGGATGGTAACAACGCGAAGGATGTAATCGGACGCTTGGAGGTTAGTCCTGTAGAAGGTCTCAACCTTATAGCAACAGGTCAGTTAGGTAAAGGTCATGCAATAGCAAAATCAATCTACAACCCAGAAATAGAGATAGGACAGAACTATAAGCGTAACCGTTACAGCATAGGTTTCGACTACAAGTCAAAGCCTTTCAACGTACACGGAGAGTATCTTGAGGGTAAGGACGGAAATGCTCTCAGTCGTGGTTGGTACATCACAGGTTGCGTGCCTCTTGTTCCAAAGAAATTTGACCTCGTAGGTTCCTACGACTATTTCAATTTCAACAAAGCACTCGATATGGATCAGCACAAGGCTATCTTCGGTTTCCAGTGGTGGTACTTCAAGAGATGCCGCCTCCAAGTTCAGTATGTCTATAAGAGCGCATACACAGCAGGAGGCGAGTTCATAAAGAAGGGTAACAGCGCCCTTATGTGCCAAATGCAGGTGAGATTTAATTAAAAAAGACCCCTCCCCCAACCCTCCCCATAAAGGGGAGGGAGTAGTTAGTATGATAAACGGAATGGGGAGGTGCAAAACAATCTCGATAAATTCTTAAATTAAATAACTAAAACAAAAACAGTTTCACCCCGCTGACAAAAGTAGAAAATACTCCTCTCCCTTTATGGGAGGGGTAAGGGGGTGGGTCGTATGCTAATAAAAATCATTCTTACCGTCATCTTTCTATTGGTGACAATCGGTGTGGGAGTATATTCCCGCAAACAGGCAAAAAGTGTTGACGGCTTCGTGCTCGGCGGACGCTCTGTAGGTCCTTGGCTCACAGCCTTCGCTTTCGGCACAAGCTATTTCTCTGCCGTTGTATTCGTAGGTTATGCCGGACAGTTCGGTTGGAAGTATGGTCTCTCTGCTTCATGGATCGGTATAGGTAACGCTATCATCGGTTCACTTCTGGCTTGGATTGTTCTTGGACGTCGCACAAAACTCATGACTCAGCACATCCAAAGCCGTACTATGCCGGATTTCTTCGGCACACGTTTCTCAAGCGAGGGACTTCGTGTCGTAGCTTCTATCATTGCCTTTGTATTCCTCATCCCATACACAGCAGGTGTCTATATGGGAATCTCAAAGCTATTTGAGATGGGATTCGGCATACCTTATTCATATTGTGCAATGATAATGGCAGCTCTCACAGCTATCTATGTAATTCTCGGAGGCTATAAGGCAACAGCTATCAATGATTTCATACAGGGCATCATCATGCTCTTCGGTATCACTACAGTCATCTATGTGGTGCTCCACAATCAGGGTGGTTTGACTGAGGCTGTAAACAAAATGGCTGCACAGGTGCCTACCGCACACGACCTTGAAGACAAGAGCGGACTTTTCTCTACATTCCAGTTGGGCGACTTCGCCTCATGGTTCGGTCCTAACCCTCTGAGCCTTCTCGGCGTAGTAGTGCTCACATCACTCGGCACATGGGGATTGCCACAGATGGTTGGTAAGTTCTATTCTATCACCGACGAAAGCGCAATCAAGCGCGGTACCATCATCTCCACAATCTTCGCGCTCATCGTCTCTGGCGGTTGCTATTTCATCGGAAGTTTCGGCCGACTCTACCCAGAGCCAGCTTTCTCTCCAGAAAAGCATAAATACGCTTTTGACTCTATCGTACCATCTATGCTTGAGACATTGCCTGACGTGCTTATCGCCCTTGTAGTGCTCCTTGTGCTCTCAGCGTCAATGTCAACGCTTGCAAGTCTTGTGCTCACCTCTTCTTCAACAATGACTCTCGACCTTATCTATCGTGACAAGAAATCAACCGACGATGAGGTTAAGGGTGGTGAGATTGACGATGAGGTTGCAGAGAAGATTGAGCGCAGAAAGGTTGTGATCATGCGAGTTCTTATCGTGTTCTTCATTGCCCTCTCTCTCATGATTGCCCTCAACCCACCACAGTTCATCGCACAGCTCATGGGTATCTCTTGGGGTGCTCTTGCAGGAGCTTTCCTTGCTCCATTCATGCTCGGACTTTACTGGAGAGGCGTTACAACCGCCAGCGTATGGGCTTGCTTCGCATGGGGCGTAGGTCTCACAGTTGTCAATATGATGCTCAGCAACTCTTTGCTCAACCCAATCGACTGCGGTGCAGTTGCTATGGTTGGTGGCTTCATCGTTGTTGCTATCGTTAGTCTCTTCACAAAGAAGATGGACACTAACACCGTTGACAGCATTTTCAAGTGCTACGAGAAGTAATCACAGACAATTCATACGAATAAAAAAAAGCTGAGGTGGCATTTTACCACCCCAGCTTTTTTGTTTGCCAAATTTCAATTACTCCGTTATCTTGATTGCTACAGCATGTATCTGCTGCCAACCTGCACGGTCAGTAAGGCGAACCATGAAATGATAATCGCCAGTATCAATGTCGGAAGGAATAGCGATATCGTGGCGCGCAGTGAACGATTTCTGCCCTGAAGGAATAGTGAAGTCCTGATTATACACCCAAGGCTTGACTGGCTGTTTCTGCGCTTCCATAGGACACTCCACAGATGATGTACTATGAGTATGGTGGTCGAAATTATGGTGAATCTCGATGTTATAGGCACCCAACTCAGTATCATCCGTGAACAGGAGATTGAAAGGAATCACGTCGCCTCGCTTATAAACTTCACACTCGGCAGGAACTGCAACAATATCAGTAGTGTTGATAACAGGATAGTTCATATCCTTCGTTTCCTCATCGTCATCAGAGCTGCCGCACGCACTTAGTGCGCACAGCAGCATAAGAGATAAATATTTCTTGTTCAATTTCATACTTTACACTTTACTCTATTCATGATGATGTTCATGTTCGTCTTCATCATCTCCGTCATCCTCAACAAGCTCAAGGTGACTCTCAGCAACAGTTTGCTGACCGTTATTGTCTGTCACAACGAAGTGAAGGTGATACTCGCCTAATGGAGCATTCTCAGGAATGTCGATATGCTCATGAAACTCAGTATTGCGAACACCGATATACTTGCCATCGGTATATGCCTTCTCAATCTTCATCGTACCACCATTCTCCTGATGAATCTCGATGTTGATACTCTTGATAAGACCTTCGGCAACAACATCGGCCTCAAGATGCAAATCATGTCCAGGATGAGCATGCTTGCTATTTTCGTGACCTACTTCCGTCAACGTAATGACTGGCTTTGCTGGCAGATCATCATCATCGTCGTCATCACCACAAGATGTAAAACCAAGAGAAACTACACACAAAAGAGCGAGCATAAGGCTCATATATTTCAAATTCTTCATTTTTATATAATTGATTTACAGCCTCTCCCCCGCCTTATCCCATAGAGAGGGAAGCCGGAGTGCGAAAGGCATGTTAATTGTTAATTATTAATTGTTAATTGTTAGCTAAAACTCCCACCCAACCATAAGCGAGATATTGCGCCCAGGTTCAGGCACGTCAATCAAGCGGTAATAGCTGGTGTGGTCGTAATAGCGACGGTCAAGCAGATTATCTGCATGAAGCGTCAGGTTAATTTTTGAGTTCCCCAACTGAAACTCCTTTCCTGCAGAGAGATTCAAAGTCCAATACCCATCAGTGGGCTTTTCCGGGGGAACAATCTCATTCTGAGCACCTACAACATGGGCACTAAGACCAACGAAATCCTTGCCCTTGCTATCGAAAGTATATTTCAAACCTGTATCAACCGACCACGGAGTGCTGAATGGCAGGGTATATCCCTTCTTCTCCCCCGACTGCTGACGGGCATAGAGATACTCTCCTTGTGCATGAGCCTCGAAATTATCAGCGAAATGCCATGTAAACTGCGCTTCCAATCCCCAACGCAACACTTCTGCCTGCCTGTAATTATACAACTGCAAGCCCTCTACATACTGTGCCGTAGGATTCAGGTATATGTAGTTAGGAAAGTAATTCAGATATGGTTCTACCTGTACTTCTATCACATCATTTCCCCACAAGACAGTAGCATCAACCTGATACGACTCCTCGGGATCTAACTTCGCATTGCCACGCTCATAGCGGAATATGTGGTAGTTAATACCGTCAGCACCTAATTCCTTTGGAATAGGCACGCGGAAACTCTTACCCACATTCGCCTTTAGCACCCATAGTCCTATGCTGTAATTGATACCAGCCGACCATGTTAGGCTGTTGAAGTTGCCTCGGAAATCTGCCGAACGCTCCTTATAGATAGAGTCAGCGCCAACAGGCGTCAGAAACCAATCCTGATAGCTACGGATATGCGTACGTGCATAGTCATAACGAAGTCCGGCATTGAGTATGAGGTTTTCGTTGATTGTATAGCGATCCATAACAAAACCACCAACGCTCAACGTCTCGAAGTCTGGTATGATAAAGCCCCAACCACTACGGCGGTTGTACTGATATTCGCTGCTCACGCCACCACGCAACTCATGTTTATCTATGGTGTGACGAAGTCCGACACCCGCAGTATAGGTACTCTTATTTAACCTACGTTCAAGTGAGTTGTCTGGCGCAGGCATATAACCGTGACTTACCGGCTCTGAACATTCCTCGCGCAGATTATTCTGATATGCAAGGTTAAGCTCAAAGGAAGTCTGTTCGCTATGCCAGGTAGTATGGCTCATCACCTTCAGATGGTTCACCCATTGATACGGAAGGTCAATGTCACGACGTGAGTGGTCATAGTCGATGTCCGACAGTCGAACCTCCAACCCATGTGCGTTAGCAAAGAAACCGCTCTTAGAGTAGCTGTCCGACACACGTACATCTGTATGGAAGTTATAGCCGGCATAACCCAATGTCACGCTACCATCACGCTCACAACCAGCCGTATTGCGTAGACGTTGGTCTTTCAGCTTTATCCAATAAGAATAATACTGAATACTATCCGTCGGCACCTTATAGTCGGCATAGTCAATAAACGTGGCATGTGCGCGATAGAACCAATTGCCCTTTCTGCCCCCCACTTTCGCAGAGAAGCCCAACTGCTCATTGTTTGAGCGTCCGAAGAGCTGCACACTACCGCTAAACGGTTCGGTAGGCACATGATTGGTATAAAGGCTGAGCACGCCACCTATGGCATCACTACCATAGAGCAACGCCGCAGGCCCTTTGACAACCTCCGCCCTGTCTATTGCGAACTGGTCAATCTCCAAACCGTGGTCATCGCCCCATTGCTGCCCTTCATGCTTAACACCATCCTCCGAAATCACGAGACGATTGAAGCCCATGCCTCGGATAACGGGTTTTGACTGCGCGCTACCTATAGCCATAGCCTTGACGCCCGGAATTGCTTCCAGCGTCTGCATCAAACTACCCGCAAAGTTCTGCTGAAGGAACTCATGACTGACTTGCACCTCCGACTGAGATGAGCGCATCTGATAGTCGCGGTGCTGTTGTCCGGTCACAGTTACGGCATTAAGCGAGATAGTCGTGTCGGCTGCCGATGTAAGGAACATAGCAGCCAGCATCATGTTTATCATACGCTTTGTCTGTTTGAATTGTATGTAGAAAATAAATGCTGCTTTGGGGAATGTAAATTCTTCTTTTTTAGAAAGTAAATTATCAATAAATTATATTCAGTAAATTACATTACGACTATTTCTTCTTGAATTTTTAAGATTCAAGAATTTACTGATTTAATTTACTCCCAATTTACTTTCCAACAGAGAATTTACTTTCCCAAGCCTCCGCGCAAGCGGAAATTTCTTTTACTCAGAATGAAATTCAAACAGTTGGAGGAGCACGAAGTGTTGGGATGCCCAAGGCTTCAAGGCGAACGTCACTTTGAGGCTGGGCAAAATGAAAAACAAAGGATTTCCTATAAAATACAACTGCAAGGGCTGTACCTGCCACAAAAGTAAGCATAAGGAACTGGCAGAGTACACAATCATCCATAGACATTGACAACTGTGTCAAATGTCCGTGACAATGATGATCTACACATTCCTTGCAGTCAACTATATTTTTCTGTACTTGTTCGTGAACATGAAGCGACGACAAGATAAGCATTGGCACAAAAACTGCCAATAGCAACCATGAAGCAATATGTCGTTTCCTGTTTACATTCATTTCGAGTGCAAAATTATAAAGAAAAAAGCGATTATCCTACATTTTCATGCAATTTTTCCCACTTTTGTACATTTTTAACGTCCAAAAAGGTGATAGGAACTACTCAGCACCCACTCGTAGAGTATTATTTTTTACGCGAATTTCCGTAAATTAACCGCAAATTATCCGAAAATTATTGTTGTTTACAATAGTAATAAAAGAATTTACGATTAAATTCACGGATAATTCACGGGCATTTACGTTCACCGAAGGTAAAAATCAAGGGATATTCAAGTTTTTGCACTAAAAATCTCCCCACCGTATGCCAACGTCTTGACTTGGTGGGGAGAGGATGAATATATAGATCGTTGCAACTATTTCTTTGGGAAATGTCTGTCATGCTTTTTGCAAGCCTTACAGGTGCCGCGATGATGCTTGTGGTGCATGTGATGCTTATGATGCATATGGTGCTTATGATCCATGTGATGCTTGTGATGTTTGTCATGCATATGACCAGCAGGCTTATGCGACTTTACCATCTTTGGCTTTGGAGGAGCTACCTTAACGGTCTTGGTGGTAGTGGTCGTGACAACCTTAGTACCATTCGGCTTCATCGTAGTGGTTGTTACCGTTGTCGTTGTAGGCCGACTTACCTTACGCTCCATACGAGGCTTCGGGTTGTAAACTGACTTTGGAGTTGCCTTTGCCATACATGTGCTTGTTCCAATAACTGCGATTGCTATCAAGCTAAATATATTATTTTTCATAACTGTATTCTTTTAATGTCGTCATCAGAACTATCTCTGATTTCTGAGTGCAAAATTACTGCGAAATATTTGATTTTCAAAGGTTCTTTCCCTAATCTGGCGAGTTTTTTCCCTAATGAATGGTAGGAAAAACACTATGAGTGTAAAAAAGACATAGTAGCACAGGGCATTATAACTTATTGTAAATTAACGCATTTGCAAATATGCAACACAAACTGCACCATATCGCAATGTAGCATTGCTCTATTGCGCAATTGTAAAAAATGTTGCGTGGTATAAATAATAAAGTTTATGAAATATTTTTTCTTGCACATTCTGAAAAAACATATTAACTTTGCATTCAAGAAATGGAAATAAGTGTAAGATTTATATTTTAAATGTGACATACATAGACAGTCACAACATTGTGTAAACAACATTTGAATTAGGGGGAACTCATAGGTAATGAGCTAAGGTAATCAAAAGATTGTATTAACGGGTATAACAAAAGACGAAAAGACGGTAAGAAAACTAAGAAATGGTTGATTAAATTAGGGGACAAAGTATAAGGTCAATGTCAGCACTAGTTGATGTTGACCTTGTTCTTTGTATGGTTACCTTACCCCCTCTCCCTATTTTTCCTAACAATTATATGTTAGATTCATCAACAACACACAAGAAAGAGACGATGTGGGTTGAAAACACAGCGTCAACAAGTGAATCATGAAACCATCATTTTTCAATACATGTTAGATATCACCCCCCAACAGGAGACGCAGAATGGCACCTAACATATAACCGTTAGATAAAATAGGGACAGGTACACCTCTCGACTCTTAACCTCAAAATAATAATATAATATATTAATATATTATATTATTATTTTGAATATAGATACCATACCCCTGTCCCTGTTTTATCTAACAGTTATATGTTAGATTGAGGGTTATCCCAATCTCCTTCCGAAAATATCAATCTGTATATCAACACATTACAAGCGCGCAACAAACTTTTTTTGAATCTAAAATGTTTTTCTCACGCATTTCTTTCCGTTCCGAAGAAATTTGTTGTAACTTTGCACTCGTCAAACCGAAGGACGTGCGAGGTGCTACGCACGTTGTCACTCGGGAATTGGGTGATAGGTGTAGCGGTATCCAAGTAGTAGGTCCGTTGTAATACCGTTATAAGTCCGTTGTAAATCCGTTCCCAAGCCCTAATCCGGAAAGGGCGTTGAAGCGGTGAAACGAACAAACAAAAAGAAGACTCACACGAATGCAAGCCTCCCAAGTATCAAATCTCAAATGTAAAATTCTGAATTATGAAACAAGCAAGAATGAAACCTACATCAAGGCATCAAACTCATAATCCTTCCTTGTGCGGTATCCAAGTCCGGTCATCCCGGCAAGTACCTCGCCTTGCTCATTCCTCACCCTGATGTCGCAGTAAGGCAGTTTGTGATGGTCAAGAACCTCGGTAGCCTCAGCAATGATCTTCTCGCCAAGCTGAGCAGATTTCATGAAAGAGATGCTTGTATTCACGCCAAGAGTGAGGATGCCGTGACTGTTGCATACCCCTGCAAAGGCAAGGTCTGCCAATGTGTAAATCACACCTCCCTGACACACACCAGCCGCATTGAGATGACGATCCTCAACCGTGAGTTCGGCACGCGCATAACCTTCACGAACCTCAACGAGCCGCGCCCCAATGCCACTTGCAAAGCGGTCAGAGCTATTTAAACGTTCTAAGAGAGTCATTTATTTCTGCGCCTTAGCAAACTCCTCGATTCTCTCCTTGAACATGCCTTCCTGCTCCTTCTGGAAGAAAGAAGTGCAGACGCGGACACCCTGCTGGGTAGAGCCCATAGTGTCTAGAGGATAAACCGCGATGCCATAGTACATGAGTTCCTTGGTAAGAGCGAGGTCGGTCATTCCAGGATACTGCACGGTGAAGTAGAAACCATCGGCAAGAGGAGCACCCATGTCGTTGTCATAAACAAGATAGAAGCCGTTTGCCAGAAGCACGTCCTTCATGAACTTTGCCCTGCGACCATACTCCTTAACATCGTCGAGGAAGTTATAGCTACCGTTGCAAGCAGCCTCCATAAGAGCAGCCATAGCATGCTGAACGCTGTGAGTAGTGCCACTTGAGAGCGTGTACATCAGTCGGTTGCAGAGGAAGTTACCAAACTCACCCACTCCGAAGTTCTTCTGCAAAGGCTCATAAACCCTGTGATAGAGCTTGTTGCTGATGCAGGTAACACCGATACGCTGACCGGCATAAGAGAATGCCTTTGAGCCAGAAACCCACAGCACGTAGTTGTCGGTATATTTGCCCACAGTAGCCTGATAAGGAGCCTGATAAGGATGAGAGAGGTCGCGACGGAAGTCCATTGCGAAGTAAGCCAAATCCTCAAGTACGATGACATCATACTTGTCTGCAAGTTTGCCGATGCCCTCAAGCTCTTCCTCGGTGAAGCAAACCCAAGACGGATTGTTAGGATTTGAATACACGATGCTGTTGATATTGCCTGCGGACATTATCTCATCAAGCTTCTTGATAAGAGCCTCACCACGATAGCCGTGAATATCGAGACCTACGTGCTTCAAGCCGATTACATCACACTGGGTTGTCTGCACAGGGAAGCCCGGCTGAATGAGCAGCACAGTATCCTTCTTAGTGCCAGCCAAAGCGTGACGGATAGCAAGGAATGTGGCGAATGTGCCCTGCATACTACCAGTTGTAGGGATGCAGCAGAGAGGGTCGATGTCAACTCCGATAAAAGCCTTGCAGAACTCAGAAGCCGCCTTCTTGATGCGAGGAATACCGCCGTTAGGAGGGTACTGAGTAGCGCATCCGTTAGCCAATGCCTCCTGTTCAGCTTTTAGGGCAATATCAGAAGGCTTGAGACCCGGAACACCCATCTCAAGATGAATTACCTGCTGTCCAGTCTTCTCCTCAAGAAGCTTTGACAGCGCCTGAATATCGCGAATAGTCGCTTGTGAAAAATCACCGAGCGCCATGCTCTCCATAGCCTCGGTGACGATAGTTCTGTTTAACATAAAGACCCACCCCCTTACCCCTCCCATAAATGGAGGGGAGTAGTTACACTCTTCGTTAGCGAGGGGTACGCTTTTGAATCAT
>JAEEGL016767787.1_pt1 | contig 10622 bp, 6 predicted proteins | sample 9134231 | NCBI WGS metagenome assembly JAEEGL01 (sample SAMN16246548, study PRJNA631951) | gut metagenome | biome: gut microbiome; feature: rumen; material: fiber-attached | host: Bos | place: Iran: Karaj | collected 2018-10 | reverse complement strand
GAAACTCCTCATAAACTCAAAGCGGAACGCCTGAATTACCTTAATGAGATACAGCGTCAGATTACCGAAGAATTGGAAACTGCCCTGATCGGTTCAAGGCAGAAAGCGTTATGTCTTGGACGGATCGGAGACGGTATGTACGAGTACAGACTGTCTAACAATGCAGAAGTTACGGTGGATTCTCCAGGTGAAAGAAATGAATTCTACACGATAGAGATCACCGATTATAAAAACAGAAGACTTTATGGGAAAGGAATCAAAGAATAATGTTTGAAGATAACAAAATCATTGCGATGACCAGATCTCTGGGGTATGCTCTCCAGCAGGAGAAAGAGTTCTTGGAGTACATGGAAGCCCGCCAGAAGAATGACGAGGATGCAGAACTTCAGAGCATGATCGAGGATTTTAATGAGGTCCAGACACAGGTCGATGTGCTTCTCAACAAAGATGAGAAAGATACCGAGAAGATCGAGGAATTGTCTAACCGCATGGACCAGATCTATCAGGTAATCATGCAGAATGAGAATATGGCGAATTACAATGAAAAAAGAGTGCAGTTCGATCAGCTTATGCAGTTCGTGAACCGGATTCTTCTTGTTTCCATGAACGGGGGAGATCCTTTTGGAGTAAAAGAAGAGGACTGCACAGGAAACTGCTCCACCTGTGGTGGATGCGGCTGATCATATTCTAAACAGGAAGGCAAATCATCATGGCATTACCGGAAATCACACCTCAGCTCTCTCCCATGATGAGGCAGTACATTGATATCAAGCATCAGCACATGGACAAACTGCTCATGTACAGGCTCGGAGACTTTTACGAGTTGTTTTTTGATGATGCTGTAACTGCTTCAAGAGAACTGGAACTTACCCTCACCGGAAGGGACTGCGGCTTGGAAGAACGCGCACCGATGTGCGGCGTTCCTTATCACGCTGTTGACAGTTATATTTCACGTTTGGTGGAAAAAGGGTATAAGGTCGTGATCTGCGAGCAGATGGAAGATCCAGCACTCGCGAAAGGGCTTGTAAAAAGAGGGATTGTCCGGATTATTACACCAGGAACGCTGACGGATACGGATTTTCTTGAGGATGCTAAAAACAACTATCTATGTGCGGTCTGTTCCGGATTTGATCGTCCTGAGATCGGCATAGCCTTTGTCGATATCACTACCGGAAACCTCATTCTTTCCGAGGTTCAGAATGTTGAATCCCTTCTCAATGAACTGTCCAGGTATGAACCAAAGGAACTGCTGCTTAATGAGACCGCGATGGAGAATGACAGAGTCCGCAACTATCTGGATTCCAGTGTCAAATCCTATCAGGTCCTGACAGACACGTATTTTCATGCCGATACAGGAAAAGCGAAACTATCCGCGCTGTTTTCGCAGAAACAACTGATGGAGACGAAGCGGCTGAAGGGGCTCAATTTCTGCTCAGCTACCTGTGCGCTTCTGAAGTATTTGGATGAGACTCAGTTTTCCGGTGTTGCCAGGATTTGTTCGCTCGAATGCTACAGCGTTCAGGACTATATGATCCTTCCCCAGAGTTGCAAGCGTAATCTCGAGTTGACCCAGACCATGCGTCAGGGAGAAAAACGCGGGAGTCTGCTCTGGGCGATTGACCGGACGACTACTTCCATGGGACACCGGCTGCTCAGAAGCTTTCTCGAGAAACCTCTTATCAGGCCGGATCATATCAATTCCAGATTGGACGGTGTTGAAGAGTTCTATTCCAACTCGGTTCTGACGGGACAGATTATGGATTCGCTCAAAGGCGTCTATGATATCGAGCGGATTATGACGCGGATCGTCTACGGGAAATGTGTTCCCCGGGATCTTATCAGTTTTGCTCAGAGCTCTGTCAGGATGAAGGAAATCAAGGCGCTGTCGGCATCTTTCAAGTGCCAGCTCCTGAAACGGATCGCGTCTGAGATCGACCCATGTGATGACCTGCGCAACCTTATTCAGATAACGATAGTGGATGAACCTCCTGCGCTGATGAAAGACGGGGGATATATACGCACCGGATTTAATCCGGAGATCGATGATTTGAGGGATCTTCTTTTCAACTCCAAGCAGTATCTTGCAAAAATGGAGCAGAAAGTCAAAGAGGATACTGGAATCAAGAACCTGAAGATCGGCTACAACCGTGTCTTTGGCTATTATATTGAAGTTTCTAAAGGAAATCTGGATCTGGTTCCGGAGACTTTTATCCGAAAGCAAACACTGGTCAATGCGGAGCGATTTATTACAGAAGAACTGAAGGACCTGGAGAGCAGGATCCTGTCCTCCCGTGAGCGTATCGATCTGCTTGAACGTCAGGCTTTTGATGATCTCTGTACCGTCCTTCAGAATAATATTCAAAGGATTCAACGTACTGCATACGCGGTTTCTTATCTCGATGTGCTGTGCAGTTTGGGCGACCTGGCCAGAGATTATGGATATTGCAGGCCTGTTGTGGACGACTCCGATGTAATCGAAATCAGTAACGGTAGACATCCGGTAGTCGAACGCGTGCTCAAGAACGAGTTTTTCGTCCCCAATGATACGGATCTTAATTGCAGAGAAAACCTGGTTCACATCATTACTGGACCGAATATGGCTGGTAAATCGACATATATGCGTCAGGTCGCGCTGATCACGATACTTGCTCAGATCGGCTCGTTTGTCCCCGCAAGAAATGCAACGATCGGCGTGGTGGATGCCATTTATACCCGTGTGGGAGCTTCTGACGACCTGTTTTCCGGTGATTCAACCTTCATGGTTGAGATGAAAGAGGTTGCGGAAATCTTGAGCTGTGCTACGGAAAATAGCCTTGTTATTCTTGACGAGATCGGAAGAGGAACTTCCACATTTGACGGGATGAGCATTGCGCGTGCGACCATCGAGCATATCTGTATGCCGGGCGGCATAAACTGCAAAACTCTCTTTGCGACCCATTATCATGAGATCACTGATATGGACGCTGAGTTTGAAAATGTGAAGAATTTCAACATTGCTGCGAAAAAACACGGCGATACGATCACTTTCCTGAGGCGTATCGTTTCGGGACCGGCAGATGACAGCTACGGAATCGAGGTAGCTAAACTTGCCGGAATTCCTGACTCCGTTACGGAACGTGCAAAAGAGATCCTGCATTCGATTGAAGCACAAAATCCGGAAAGAATCGAAAGAAAAGTCATCACAACCCAAAACAACGTCTCGAGTGAACTCGAAGACGCTGTAAAGGATATTCATATCGAGACGCTTACTCCATTGGAAGCGATGAGTGTTCTCAATTCGTTAGTGCAGATAGCCAACAGAAAGAAAGAAGATTGAAATGGGATATGTCCGTGTATTGGATAAGAACGTCAGGGAACTAATCTCTGCCGGAGAGGTCGTCGAGCGTCCTGCATCTGTCGTGAAGGAACTTGTCGAAAACTCTCTGGATGCTTCTGCGACTGTCGTTGAGGTCTCTCTGGAACGGAATGGTCTGAGTGCGATCCAGGTGCGTGACAACGGTAAGGGATTTGAGCGGGACGACGTGGAAGTGGCATTCCAGCGGCATGCTACAAGTAAGATCAGTACGGCAGATGACTTATACAATATAGGTTCTTTTGGCTTCCGTGGAGAGGCTCTGGCCGCCATCTGCGCTGTTTCGCGTGTTCAGCTGATTACGAAAACACGCGAAAGTGAGATCGGTTCGAAATATGTGATCAACGGGGGAGAGCCTGAGTCTCTTGTGGATACCGGTGCTCCCGAGGGTTCGATCATTACCGTTCGGGATCTGTTTTACAATACACCTGCCCGAATGAAGTTCCTCAAAAAAGATGTATCGGAAGGAAATGCGGTTGAGCAGTTAATGATTCATCTTGCTCTTTCTAATCCGGATGTTTCTTTCCAGTTGAACAGGGATGGGAAAACTGTTTTGAGAACAAGCGGACAAGGACTCTTTAATACGATTTTCGAGCTGTATCCCCGGGAAATATCATCCCATCTCCTGGAGATCAATTACACATCGGAATATGGTTTTCTCGTCACAGGTTATCTTGCAGAACCGAGATTTTCCCGTCCCAGCCGTTCCATGCAGCATATTGCAATAAACGGAAGGTACATCAAGAGCCGTACGATCCAGTCTGCTGCGGAGGAAGCCTGCCGGACTTTCGTAATGCATGGCAAGTTTCCTGTCTTCGTCATCAATATCTTGATGCCGCTGGATGAAGTGGATGTCAATGTCCATCCTGCAAAAACGGAAGTGAGATTCAAAAATGACAGGGCAGTTTCAGGCGCAGTTTATCACGCGATCCAGAATGCCATTCAATCTACTGTCAATAAGGTCGGAGATTACACTGTCGACAGTGTTCTTCCTGCTGTTTCTGAACATGTAGTTAAGGCGGATCCGCGCCGCGAAGAGCGTTCATCAAGCCCTGCTCCTCGGACTCCCAGTCATGCGGTTATGCAGCCGTTGATGAAAAAAACGGGTGCATCTGCACAGACAACATCTTCGGTTTTTGATTTTCCGTCACTTCCGGCTACTAACGTTAACCTGAAAAAAGTGATGCATAAGGAAGAGAACTCTGCTGCTGAATATGCTTATCCACAAACACTGACCGGCGACAGACATGCAACGCTGAAAGTTTTGGGAGAGCTTTTCGAGACCTATATCGTCGCGCAGAATGACGAAAATCTCGTTTTGATCGACATGCATGCTGCGCATGAGCGGATCCTGTTCGAGCAGCTTCGTTCCAACGGAATGAAGAATGATTCACAGATCCTGCTTGAGCCGGTGATCATCTCGCTGTCACCGGGAGAGAAGCAGGCTGTTCTTGATAATCTGGATGTACTGAAGGACCTTGGCTTTGTCGTTGATGAGATGGGACAGAAAGAAATCGCTGTCCGTCAGTGCCCGACTTTCCTTAATATGAAAGAGGTGAGCGATACGGTGATTCAGATCGCGGATCAGCTTGCTAATAATAGGGAAAATCTGACCTATGAGGCAAAGGAGTGGCTCTCTCACTCCGTTGCATGTCGGGCTGCAATCAAGGCAGGTCACCGTGCCTCCAGTGAGGAGCTTGTCCGATTGGCTGAGAAGATTTTGTGCGGAGATATTCCCAAATACTGTCCGCACGGTCGACCGGTTTATGTTATGTATTCCAGAGAACAGTTGGAAAAAGATTTCGGTCGGATTGTATAATGAAAAAGATCGTCTATCTTGCTGGACCTACAGCTTCCGGAAAAACTGCACTTTCCCTGAAAATCGCTGAAGATTACAAAGGGGAGATCGTTTCGTGCGATTCTATGCAGATTTATCGGAGACTGGACATCGGTACAGCGAAACCCACTTCTGATGAACGCCGTTCGGCACCACATTGGATGCTGGATATTCTGGAACCAGAGCAGTCATACAGCGTATATGATTATGTCACGAAAGCCACATCCATAATCAGTGGGATTCAGGAACGCGGGATGCTTCCGATCGTGTGCGGGGGAACGGGACTATATATGTCCGCGCTTCTCCACGACCATGAGTATACCGATTTGGTAGCTGATGTTGGCCTTCACGAGAGAATTGAATCTGAGTATTTATCTCCTGGTGGGCCGGAACAGCTTCTGAAAGAAATCCGAAATGCAAATCCCGAACATGCCGGGAAACTGTTCCCGAATGACAGAAAGCGTATTGTCAGAGCAGTCGAACTTCTGAGGATGACGGGATCCACATATTCATTTCAACCTGAAATGCTTGATACGGAAGAATCCTCAGGGCGTGTCTGTATATTGCTGACCGTCAGTGACAGATCGATACTTTATGATCGGATTCACCGTAGAGTAGATTCGATGATGAAGAGCGGCCTTTTGGAGGAAGCCGAACTGGTGTTCCTGAATAGGGAAAGATACCGTACCGCAGCTGCAGCGATCGGGTATAAGGAATTCTTCCCTTATTTTGAGGGGAAAATGTCCCTTGAAGACTGTGTCGGGGAGTTGAAAAAAGCTACCCGCCACTATGCAAAGAGGCAGCTTACCTGGTTCCGTAAGGAAAAAGAATTTGTGCCTGTGTTTATTGATCAGTGTGACTCGGCGGAGTTGTACTCCGCAGTAAAAGAATTATTGGAAAAGGGATTAGCGACTTGAAGAAGGTCATCTCAAAATTGATCATTGCGCTTGTTGCGATGCTGGGGATTCTGTATGTTGTCTTCCAGATCTACTATGTAGTTTCGCCGAACTACCGTACCGAGGTTGCGGTTCTTTATGAAGTAACTGATGAGATTTATGCTTCCGGTACTGTTGTCCGGGATGAACAGGTAGCCGAGACGGATCCCGGCGTCAAATACTATATTGTACAGGATGGGGATAAAGTGGCCGCAGGCTCTGTCGTCGCAGAGCGGTACGCTGATCCTGCCATCGCAGTTAAAAGCATCTACATTAATCTTTTACGCCGTGAAGCAGCTGTTCTTACGAGTATTCAGAAGGGAAACCGCGGCACAGCCAACCTGACTTCCCTGAACAGAAGTATATACAGAAGTCTGTCCGAGTATACCGCTTCCAGACTGTCGGGGGATCTGTCCTCTGTTGGAGCAAAGAAAGTGGAGCTGCTTTCTCTTCTTGGCGCTTACAATATGTCATCCGGAAACGAGATCGATGTTGATGCGCGGCTGAAAGAGGTCAACAGCGAAATCTTTGAACTGTCCAAACAGACTCTCACGCCGAGCAGCGAGATCACTACCGCGAACTCCGGTTATTTCATCTCTTTCACCGACGGATGCGAGAATATTATATCCGTAGAGGATTTTGAGGAATTATCCGTCAAACAACTTGTCGAAAAAGTTCAGCTGTCTCATGAACGGTATTCCTATAATGATTCGACTTATAAAATCCTGTCAGATTTTTCCTGGTATTATTTGACATATATGGATCAGGAATCGGCACAGCGCTTGAGGACAGGAAGGACCTATACACTGAATTTTGCTCACAGCAACAGCGGAGATCTTCCCGGCAGAGTCTATTCGATCCTTCAGGATGACACTTCAGACAAGGTCGTTGTGATTTTCCAGTTTGACAGACTGAATCCGAACATCGCACTTCTTAGAAATGAAGATGTTACGATCAAGTTCTATGATTACAGCGGTGTTCTTGTCCGCAAGAGTTCTTTGAGACTTGTGGATGGGGAAGTTGGTGTATTTATTAAGTACGGCGATACCGTCAAATTCCGGAAGCTGGATATCATTTACGAAACCGATAATTATGTGGTTTCGTCTCTTCAGGAGAACAGCGATACGTATGTTACTCTTTATGATGAAATCATTGTCAGCGGTAAAGATCTTTACCTGGACAAAAAATTATCCTGATTTGACAAATATGAACAATCAGGTAAAATGTTAGTAATTGTTTAAAAACGATGACGAAGAGTTCAGTTTTAGGAACCTGTTTCAGAGAACTGCAGGCTGGTGAGATGCAGTACAGGTAAAAACTGTTGTCGCTTCTGAGTTGATATCCTGAAATCGTTAGTAAGGATATCCGTTCATCCGCGTTAAGGAAACTTGAGAGGCCTGTTTAGGCAAGTTGGGTGGTACCGCGGCAAGTTTATGTCGTCCCGAAGTATGATCTTCGGGATTTTTTTATTGGAGGAATCGATGAAGGAACTGGAAAAACAGTACAGTCCACATGAAGTGGAAAAGCGCACTTATGATTTCTGGATGAAGCATGGTTATTTTCATGATGAGGTCGACAGATCCAAGAAACCATATTCAATTGTAATGCCCCCGCCGAATATTACTGGGCAGCTTCACATGGGGCATGCCTTGGATATGACGCTTCAGGATGTGCTGATCCGGACAAAGCGGATGCAGGGCTTCTGCACGCTGTGGCTTCCCGGAACGGATCACGCCGCTATTGCAACAGAAGCAAAAATAGTTGAGGCAATGCGTAAAGAGGGGATCTCGAAAGAGGATCTTGGGCGTGAAGGATTCCTTGAGCGTGCATGGAAATGGAAAGAACAGTACGGAAATCGCATCGATGAGCAGATCAAATCTCTCGGCAGTTCCTGTGACTGGTCTCGTGAGCGTTTTACGATGGATGAAGGATGTTCCGAGGCAGTTCTCGAGGTCTTTATGAAATTGTATGAAAAAGGCCTCATCTACCGCGGCGAACGAATCATCAACTGGTGTCCCCATTGCCATACTTCGATATCTGATGCAGAGGTGGAATTCAATGAGCAGGACGGCTTCTTCTGGCATCTTCGCTACCCGTTTAAAGACGGAAACGGATACCTGGAACTGGCAACAACCCGGCCGGAAACATTGCTCGGCGATACAGCCGTAGCGGTCAATCCCAATGACGAGAGATACAAGAATGTTGTTGGAAAGACCCTGATTCTTCCGATCGTCGGAAGAGAGATACCTGTTGTCGCTGACGATTATGTTGAGATGGATTTCGGAACTGGTGTGGTCAAGATCACACCTGCTCACGATCCGAACGACTATGAAGTCGGTCTCCGCCACAATCTCCCGATCATCAATGTGATGGACGACAGCGCTGTTATCAATGAGAACGGCGGGAAATACTGCGGAATGACCCGTGAGGAATGCCGCAAAGAGATTCTGAAGGATCTGGAGTCCGGTGGTTTCCTTGTGGAAACAGAACCATATAAGCATAATGTCGGAACCTGTTATCGTTGCGGTACCAACATCGAGCCAAGGATCAGTAAGCAGTGGTTCGTGAAGATGCAGCCTCTGGCAGATCCTGCGATCAAGGCTGTGGAAGATGGCCGTGTCCGTTTCGTTCCTGACAGATTCTCTAAGACATATTTCAACTGGATGTATAACATCAAGGACTGGTGTATCAGCCGTCAGCTTTGGTGGGGTCATCGGATTCCCGCATATTACTGCGACGATTGCGGAGAGATGATCGTCGCCAGAGAGATGCCTGCAGTATGTCCGAAATGCGGCGGTACGCACCTCCATCAGGATGAGGATACACTGGATACCTGGTTTTCTTCAGCACTCTGGCCATTCTCCACAATGGGCTGGCCGAAGGAAACAGAGGAACTGAAGTATTTCTATCCGACAAACACACTCGTTACGGGCTATGACATCATTTTCTTCTGGGTTGCGAGGATGATTTTCTCAGGCTTGGAGCAGATGAATGACATTCCGTTCGATACTGTCTTCATCCACGGACTGGTTCGTGACGCTCAGGGAAGGAAAATGTCCAAGTCTCTCGGAAACGGCATCGATCCCATGGAGATCATTGACACGTTTGGTGCGGATGCTCTTCGGTTTATGCTCTCGTCCAGTGTAAGTCCCGGCAATGACATGCGTTTCTCAGAAGAAAAGATCACTGCAGCCAGAAACTTCTGCAATAAGATCTGGAATGCAGGGCGTTTTATCCTGATGAATGACGTCTCTGAAGTCATACCGGATACACTTCCGGAAGATCTAACTATTGAAGATCAGTGGATCCTTTCCAAACTGTCCGATGTTATCCATGAAGTCACAGAGAACATGGAACGGTTTGAACTCGGCATTGCCGCAAATAAGGTGTACGACTTTGCCTGGGATGTCTTCTGCGACTGGTATGTGGAACTCGCAAAACTCCGTCTTAACGGCGAAAACAAGGCTCTGGCGCAGTCTTGCAAACAAGTGCTGGTGTTTGTCTACACAAATATCTTGAAGCTCCTGCACCCGTTTATGCCGTTTATTACGGAGGAGATCTATTCTGCATTGCCAACTTCATGCGAGAGCATTATGATTTCTTCCTGGCCGACATACAGTTGCCCTGAATCCTTCAGTGAGAAGGAGAATCAGTTTGAAATGATCATGGATGTGATCAAGGCAGTCCGTGTATTGCGGGCGGAAAAGAACGTTCCTCCTTCAAAAACTCTGGATCTGACTATTGAAACAGCAAAGGAGGAAGTGTTTGAATCCGGAATCTCCTTTATAAAGAGGCTTGCGAAAGCGGAATCTGTTTCTGTGGTTTCTTCCGCTGAATTGAACGACGCCGTACAGGGTGTGACGAGTGAAGCCAGAGTTCTGATCCCTTATTCTGAACTTGTCGACAGGGAGAAAGAAATCGAAAAGCTTAACCGTGAACTTGCATCTCTTGAGAAAGATCTGAAGGGGCTCGAGGGAAGACTGAATAATCCTCAGTTCCTGTCCAAAGCACCGGAAGCGGTCGTTCAGGGAGAAAAGGACAAGCATGAAAAACTGATAACCAGAAAACAGCTCATTCTTGACAGCCTTGAAAAACTGAAATAATCGTAGAAAAATCATTCCTGCGGCGGTGGTTCAGATAGCTGCCGCAGGAATGATCATAAAGATGCAAACAGAGGGGAGAATGGGGGGGGGATATTGTATCGAATAAAATTTTTCTTGACTTCCGTTTTAACATATATTATTCTAATAAAGCGCTTTGAACGAAGTGCAGAAAATAAGGCCCGGTAGTTCAGTTGGTTAGAACGCTAGCCTGTCACGCTAGAGGTCGTGGGTTCGAGCCCCATCCGGGTCGCCAATAAATATGCTTCTGTAGCTCAGTTGGTAGAGCAGAGGACTGAAAATCCTCGTGTCGTTGGTTCGATTCCGACCGGAAGCACCACAAGCGGGTTTAGCTCATCTGGTAGAGCGCCACCTTGCCAAGGTGGAGGTAGCGAGTT
>JAEEGL014998742.1_pt1 | contig 10622 bp, 11 predicted proteins | sample 9134231 | NCBI WGS metagenome assembly JAEEGL01 (sample SAMN16246548, study PRJNA631951) | gut metagenome | biome: gut microbiome; feature: rumen; material: fiber-attached | host: Bos | place: Iran: Karaj | collected 2018-10 | reverse complement strand
TCCAGCAGGGAACGGTCGAGACAGTGCACCGTAACCCGATGCTTCTCCGCACGGCCCGTTATGGTTCCGGGCGTCAGAGTTATGGAATTGGCAAGGATAAAACGCGCGGCGCCTGTCCGGAGATTCGGTTCAAACAGAACGATGCCCTGACTGATTTCTTTCTCCGGGTGGAGAATAATATGAATGACCTTCAGGTTTGCCTTGAATATTTCAATGAGCAGCGCTCCGAGATAGATGAGAAAGAAAGGCGCTTTTGAAAGGATGCGCAGATCGCGCCGCGGGGAATAACGGAACAGGACGTACATCAGAACGGCCGACAAGACGGTTCCCGCGAGTCCGATCAGACAGATTTCGGCAGTTACTCTCCCGTTCAGGAAGATCCAGAGGACAAACAGCAGAAGATACAATCCCGCACGCTCCTTTCCGCCAAACCGCTTCCGTGAGTTGACATTATTATGAATCATTATAACAAGAATAAGCCTTCGTATGCAATTTTGATGGACATGACGCGGAAGGATAAGACTGGCAACGGCGGCGCCGTGGTAGTATACTGATAAAAAACGGAAGAAAGGGCGAAAAGACATGGAAAAAAAGCCGACGAACAGCAACAGCTTTTCCGGCATTCTGAAAGCATACTGGATGATCATACTCGGGCTTATCCTGATCCTGGCCGGCAGGAGCTCTTCCGATACAATTCTTACCATTGCCGGCATTGTTCTGGTCATCCTGCATTTCGCAGGCGCCAGGAAGAAGACGAATCAGGAACAGGAGCAGCCTGAAGAGCCCCAGAACCAGTCTGCGCCAGCTGCCGGTCAGATGTCTTCGGAACTTCCCGCGGAGCACGAGACGAATCCGGACGAGTGGGTATGCGAAAAATGCGGCGCCAAAAACACCGGGGTCGTCTGCGAATACTGCGATTCCCCGCGGGAGGAAAAGAAGGAGTAGACCGGATGCCGTCCGGAACGTCCGGGGGCATAATGCGAGATTGACGAATCTTCCCCTCGGAACGTATAATTAAATGATACCTTTCTAGAAATGGATGGAGGCTTATAGTATGAGGAAAATGAAAACGGTCGTTGCCGTATTGATGGCGGCATGTATTCTTCTGTCCGGATTCGGAACGCTTGCGGAGATATCCACTACCGCCACGGGAGCGGGAAGCTCCGGCAAGGAAGTTGCGGGAACGGTCCTTTCGGTTAGCAGCAACGACATCATGATCAAGATGGAGAACGGCAATGTCTTCAACTTTATCATGGACAGTATTACTGACACGATTGCACAGGTCGGTGATGAGGTCGTGATCGAGTACGAAGGCGACATCCTGAATTATCCGCAGGCCACCTCGATTACTGTTACCAAGGTGTATCCGGTCACCACCGTTTCCGGGAAAGTGCTCCAGCATGACGCGACAACGATCTTTATAGAGATCTCTTCCACCGAGGCGCTGGGATTCTGGCTCACGAAGGACACGGTCATCACCGGTCTTTCGGATCTGGTCATGGTGGGCGACACGGTCACAATCACATACGACGGCGACATCCTGGAAGGCGCGACCGCAAAACAGATTGAGATCACGGCGATGGAGAATACGAAGCGCGCCAACGACATCAAGGAGCCGGAGAACACGGAGAACAAGACGCTCAGCGGCGAGGTTGTCCAGCTAACTTCCAAGATGATCAAGATCAAGACCAGCAGCAAGCATTCCTACTCGTTCAAGATCACGAAATCCACAAGCATCAATAAAAAGAAAGGAAAGCTGGAAGTCGGATGCCGCGTGCGCGTTACTTACGACGGATACGCATCCAAGAGCCCGAACGCCAAAGAGATCAAGGTCACAAAGAAATATGAGCCTACACCGACGAAAAAGCCGGTCGTTCTCAAAACGGTGACCGGAACCGTTAAGTCGTTCGGCGGTATGTGGCTGGAGCTGAAGAACGGATACGGGTTTGATGTGACTTATGCGAAATATGCCGGAAACGGCAAACGCGTTCCCGGAGAAAAAGCGAAGGTCACGTTCTATACGCAGGGCGGCATCAATTACGCTGTCAAAGTCGTGTTTACAAAAGTCTCATAAAAAGCTTTTTCATTCTTGTAATAACGAGTCCCGGGATCGTGATCCGAACGCCCGGGACTTTTATGTGCGGTGAAGAGAAGTGACAAGAAACCTGCAGAACAGCTGCTGAGGAGAATATAATAAGGAATATGCCGGAGGGAGGAAAACGATGGATTTCAGAGCGATTTTCAAGTTGAAACAGGCATGGGAAACATTTACGCGCAATCACCCGAAAGTTCCGCCGTTTATCAGCGGGATCCAGAGCAAGGGCGCTGCTGAAGGGATGGAGATCGCAGTGGCGGTCCGCTATCCGGACGGAACGGAATTCAAAACCGGTGTGCGGCTGACCGCTTCGGATATGGACGCTCTCCGGGAGCTGGGAGCGATCGATCCGTCCGATCTGCAATAATCACATGCGGAGCGAACGGGCAAAACTGAAAGCGGCGCTTGCGGTCAATCTCCTGATCGTGATACTGGAGATCCTGGCTTTTTCCAGAAGTCTGCCAGTGTATGGCATGAGGATCTTCGTGTATTATACGGAAGACAGCAATCTGCTTTCCCTGATCGCCTCTATCGTTTTCGCCGCATCCGCCGGGCTTGCGCTCCGGAACGGGAAGGACAGCGTGCCCGTTTCTGTCAGGACGCTCCGCTATGTCGCGACCTGCTGCCTGACTGTGACGTTTCTCACGGTGACGTTCGTTTTCGCGCCGATGATCGGGAAGGGCGGAATCCGCATGATGCTTCTGTCTGGCGCGATGCTGTTTACGCATCTTCTCTGCCCCGTGGCTGCCGTGCTTTCATTTCTTCTGCTGGAACACCGCCCGGTTCTTATGAAAAAAACCGCATGGATTGCTCTGATCCCGACCGTTCTTTATGCCGCAGTCGCGGTTCTGCTCAATATCCTCAGGGTCTGGAAAGGACCGTATATGTTTCTCCTGGTCTACGAGCAGCCTGTATGGGCATCTGTGCTCTGGGGAATCATGATCCTCAGCGGGGCGTATTTTGTAGGAAAGGGGCTCCTGTCGGCAAACCGGATAATCGGGCGCGCAGAATCGTGACGCTGGATTTTAACATCAGAAAAAGCTGGCTGATGCCAGCTTTTTTTATTTCTCTGTACGCCAGAACGATTATTGCCCAGCTCCCGGTCCGGTAATCTCTGATAATTCGCCGCGCAGATTTTTCATCATCAGCGAACGGATCCGATCGACCGGCTCGTGCCTGCTGAACAGATAGATAAGCTTCGTCATGGCGGCTTCGGTGGTCATGTCTCCTCCGGTGACGGCGCCGATATCCTGCAGGGCCTTGCTTGTTTCGTATGCGCCGAGAGAGACGGTTCCCTGCATGCACTGCGAGCAGACGATGATCAGCGTTCCGTTCCGGTAGGCTTTCTCGATGATCGGGATCAGGCCTCCTGAAGAAGAGGCGGGAATGTTCCCCGCTCCGAACGTTTCCAGAACAACGCCCTTATACTGCTCCGTCATGATGGACTCGAACATTTCGAACTGGATGCCGGGAAAGATCTTGATGATGCCGACAGGAACCTGTTCGAACTCCATGAGGTGGAAAGGACCATCGGCAGGAGGACGGTTCTTGTTCCTCCGGTAGGAAATATGGATCCCGACTTCCGCCAGATTCTCCTCGTTCGGGGAGTCGAAAGCTGTGAAACGGTCTGAGGAAGCTTTGGTGCTTCTGCACCCGCGGAGCAGACGTCCGTCAAAATAGATACAGACTTCCCTAACTTTTGCTTCCGCCGCGATGAGGACCGCGGATACCAGATTCGCCGCCCCGTCGGACCGGATTTCGCAGAGGGGAATCTGGGAACCGGTGAAAATGACGGGCTTATCAAGGTTTTCGAGCATAAAGGACAATGCGGAAGCAGAGTACGACATGGTATCCGTGCCGTGCAGGATGACGAATCCGTCAAAGCTGTCATAGTTTTCCGCGATGGTTCTGCCGATCCGGTTCCATTCCCTGACAGCGATGTTGCTAGAATCGAGAAGAGGGTCGAACTGAATCACTTCCAAATCAGGCATTCCGGGTTTCAGCAGATCCGGAATGGAGGGAAAGAATTCTCTGAAATCCTGACCGGACGGAACATATCCGTTCCCGCTCGGAATCATTCCGATCGTTCCGCCAGTATAAATGATACAGATCCTTTTTTTCATTTTGCTTCCGCGGAGCCCGGGACCGCGTGATTTGATGCGGGCAGTTTTCTGTTCGGACAGGTTCAAACGCTCATGATATTTCGGATATATTCGATGTCCCGGCCGACCTGTTCCGTGACTTCTTTCAGGCCGCCATTGAATTTTCTGGTCTCCCGGATCCATTCCCTGATCTCGATCGTCAGTTCCTGACCGTAAAGATCTCCGTCAAAGTCAAGGATGTGCGTTTCAACGGTCGGAACGCGGATATTGTCGACGGACGGCCGCAGACCTATGTTGGTTAGTCCCGTTCTGATTCCGTCCTTCATATGGACGATGGAACCGTATACCCCGTACGGGGGGAGGATCTTGTTCTCGGGAACGCGGAGGTTGGCCGTAGGCATACCCTGCGTTCTTCCTTTTCCTTTTCCGTGAACGACGGTTCCCTGTACCGGATAGGGATGACCGAGAAGGTCCAGCAGGGAGCGGAACGAACCGTTCCCGACGCATTGTTTCAGCATTTCTGCAGAGATGGGTGATCCGTTCGAACAGACGGGGGAAACGGGAGCGAGCTGAAACGCCCCGCTGAGGCTGAAAGCCAGTAGCTCGTCATAAAGACCGGAATGCGTGCCGGCAGCCACGACACAGGCGCGCAGTTTTCCGGCCAGAACCTCTCGAATGAGTTCCCGTCCGGAGAATTCCGCCACCTGTTTTTCCGGTACGGAAACAAGACAGTCGATTGGAGAATCCTTCAGCAAAAACGCTTTTTCGGATTCCGTCAGAAGGACGGGACGGTCTTCAGGCCAGACGCTGAGGAGGATCTTCTGAAGGCCGCTATATGCCGCCATCCTGCCAACGACAGCGCGATGCCCGATATGAAGTCCGTCGAACGAACCGAACGTGACGCAGTTTTTTTCGCCGCGGATCGAATCCAAACCGTAAAGATGTTCCAATCCCGTTTGCCCCTGATCAAGAATGCGTGCAGCGCAGCGCTGCCCTGCTCATTGTATCTCCATCCCGGGGGAAATGGAATCCCCCGGGGAGACGGTCAAAAGAAAAACGGTATGGTCCATCGGAGACCATACCGTTTGAAACCGGTGACGGGCAGGCTTATTTCCAATCGAATGTGATGAGCCCGTAGATATAGATGAAAAGGATGGCAATGGGAACGACAAACCGGAAAACGAACCGCATCCAGTCTTTGACCTTCATGCCTTTTCCGGCGTTCGCTTCCTTCATAAAGGCTTCCCAGCCCCAGCCGTAGCGCTTGCCGCAGACGAACAGAATCATGATAAGAGAGCCGAGAGGCAGCAGGTTGGTGGACACGATGAAGTCCCAGAAATCCAGGAAACCGCTTCCCTCATAGAACGGCTGGAAGTGGATCACCGTCCCGCTGAGGGCGGTCGTCAGGGAAAGCAGGAAGATGCCGATCCCGCAGATGAGGCAGCCTTTCGGTCTGCTCCAACCCGTCAGATCTCGCACGCACGCAAGAATCGTCTCAAAAACGGCGAGAACGGTTGATGCGCCTGCAAAGACCATGAACAGGAAGAAGAGCATGCCCCAGAATCTTCCGCCGGCCATATTGGCGAAGACGGCGGCCATCGTGTCAAAGAGGAGGGACGGGCCTGCTCCGACGTCCAGTCCGTAGGTGGAACAGGCGGGGAAAATAATAAGACCCGCGGTGATTGCGACGAACGTATCAAGAAGAATGACCCGGACGGATTCTCCCATCAGGGCGCGGTCTCTGCCGATATAACTGCCGAAGATCGCCATTGCGCCTATGCCGAGGCTCAGAGTGAAGAATGCCTGGTTCATGGCGGCAACCACGGTTTTTCCGGTCAGTTTTGAAAAGTCTGGCGCGAGATAGAAGGCGAGACCGGCGGAAGCGCCCGGGAGCGTCATGCTGCGGACGGCGAGAACGAGCATAAGGACAAGCAGCAGGACCATCATGATCTTCGTTACGCGTTCCAGACCGCCCTGCAGATTAAAGGAGAGGATTCCGAAACAAACTACGATGATGATCAGAGAGAACAGCACGTTCTGCACGGGGTTCGCGTTCATGGAAGCGTAGGAGATGCCCTGTGTTGCGCCGACCACGTATTTCACAAAATAGTTCAGAAGCTGCCCCGCGACGACCGTGTAGAATGCCATCAGGCAGATGTTGCCGAGCAGCATAAACCAGCCGTGGATATGCCATTTGCTGCCCGCAGGCTCCAGAGGCTGATACATTTTTACGGGGCTCAGCTGCGCAGCGCGTCCCATGGAAAACTCTGCGACCATGACCGGGAGACCAAGCACAAGCAGACAGATCAGATAGATCAGCACAAAGATGCCGCCGCCGTTCTGACCGGTCATCCACGGGAATTTCCATACGTTTCCGACGCCGATCGCGCATCCCGCACTCAGCAGAATGAATCCCAGCCGGCTGCCGAGATGTTCACGTTTTTCCATTTTTCCAACACTCCCTGCAGTAAGAATTAGGTATTTGAATTATATACTATCACAGCGGTCTGCGGCGTGCAATCGGTCGGGAAAGAGGAGACGGAACGGTTTGAAAAGCGCCTCAATAAAAGAGATCGTATTGCGCATTGCCCTTTTTTCGCGAGGCGTCCTTTGATATACTGTTAACAGGAAGTGCAACAGGCGGAGGGGAATTTCATGAAACGCGGGGCGGCCGTATTCTTTCTTGTGCTGATGATCCTGCTTGTCGGATGCAACAGCACGGATTATAAAAAGGCGGGCCAGCTGTTTAACGGCGGGGCATATGAGCGCGCCCTGACGATTTATCAGAAGCTCGGGGGATACAAGGATTCCGCCGAAAGAGTTCCCGCATGTCTTGAAAGACTCGGATCCGAAACGATGTCCGCTTCAAAGTACAAGGAAGCGTATATCTGGTATACGCAGCTGCTGAATTATCCGGACTATGCTGAGACCGCGTCGCAGAACCTGTATGAGATCGGCAAAAATTCCATGGAAGACAAGAACTGGTCTCTTGCGGCAAACTGTTTTTCCAAGATTCCGTCCTATAAAAACAGTCAGGAACTCCTCCGCAGAAGCAAAGGAATGAAGGCGGGGTCCAACTTCGCGGACAGCTCCTTCCTGGAAGACGCGTCCTCCGCAGCAATCTCGCGCGTCCGCGCTTCGGCGGATAACGAAAAGCACAAGCTTGTTCTGATGGAACAGGGGTATATCGAAAAGTACCGCACCAAAGAGTTTTACGACAGCGACCTGAAGGAAATCGCGGTCCGGTATTCCGACGTGCTCCGGCGTGAGCTTGCCACCACCGGGCTGAAGGACACCGCCGGGCAGCTCGCATGGCTGCAGACGGAGGTGGAAAGGTACGCGATCCTTAACGTTCTCTACAGGGATTACGGCCTCTGTTCAGACAGCGCGCCATTCATCGCCTGCTATATCGACGGATACGACGCGCTCAAGACCTCGGTGAAAGGTCTTGCCGCAATTGACGCCGACATTCAGAATCAGGTCAATTCCGGACTGATCAGCGCGCGTGCGGATTCCAACAGCGTGACGCTTTCTCTGACAAACAATACGCCGTATACGTTCGATCTGAAGGTGCAGTTCTCATTTTCCTATAAGGTAAAGGGCGCGGACAGAGTGCTCGAGACCGTGGAAACCGTTGTGCGGGACATCGCGCCGGGCAAATCCTATAAGGTCACCGGCGTCAAATCATCCAAATCGGCAAGCGCCACGGATTTCAGCTTTGTTTGGGAGTATGAGAATATAAGAGGACAGTAACGGGTACATTGCAGGAATGAATCGGAAAACATACGGACGGATTCCGTATCCGTGCAGCAACAGAAAACAGGGAGCATATCGGCACGCGATATGCTCCCATTTTTTACATAAACGAACGCGGACCGCCGTTACGGATCGGGAATCTCTTCGCTTTCGGGACTGAGGCCGAGATATGCGGAGATAAAGTCACGGGCACCGGCTTCGTCGGGGTCTCCGAGCTTTTCACATTCCCTGACCGCAAGCCTTCCGAGTTTGACGGTGCCGTAAAACGGGGAGGAAAGGACCGCTTCGGGCATGACGCCCTCCCTGCAGGAATACTCTTCTGTCAGAGCCTCCTTGATTTTAGCTGATTCATAATCGTAGTTGACTTCGTAGTCGAAGAGATGCATTTCCAGATCGAACAGAGGCACCGGAGCGATATAGATTCGTTCAAACTCCAGGATCTTGGAAACCAGAACGAACCAGTTTCTCCCTTTTTCATCCGTTACCATGATTTCCGCAAACGTGCTTCCCTCCCCCATGCCGCACGCGCAGTCATCTCCTTCATACCCCCATCTCATTCCGCGGACGAGCATATGACGTACCTCCTTCAAGAAACTGACTTTAACGTAGCACAGAGGATATGGAAAAGCAATGTCCGCCGTAAGGGGACGGAGAGTCCAGCGACCGGGCACGCGCAAAAAAACACGGCCGTGTTCCGGCCGTGTTCGGGAAATAAAATGTCAGACTTTGATCGGGATGATCAGCTTCCAGCCGATTTTGATCAGGTCTTTGTCCTTGATCTTGTCGCGGTTGAGGTTATAAATCGCGTCTACCGTTGTGCCGAAGCGTCTTGCAAGAACGGTCAGGTTATCACCCTTCTTTACGGTGTAAACATAGTACCTTGTGCCAAATCCTCCGGACACGCCGGCGAGTTCTTCGGGGGTTGCTTCTACGAGATCTTCAAACATGTTGCTATCCTCCTGATTATGATTCGTTGGTTTCAGGTGATGACTCACCTGACATCATCATTATAAAATCCGAAGCATCTGCGTTTCTACTGCCGATCCGGTGAAAAATACCACGGATTTGGTGAAAATCAGACACGTGAAAGAACGATGCCTGCAGAGAGAAGACGGCCCCTGCCAAAGCCGCCCCGTTGTTGAACAATAGACTGTCACGAATCATGTTTTCCCGCGAAAAGGAATTGCCGGGGATTCGTTTCATAAGGGGGGAAATCAGGAATCCGCCCCGTTTTCCAGGGAAAAGAGACGGTCCGGGATATGACAGTACCCCCCGGGATTTTTAATGAGATACTTCTGATGGTATTCTTCGGCATCGTAGAAGTTTAGAAGCTTTCCGACTTCCACGGCGAGAGGGACCGCGTATTCTTTCCGTTTGCGCAACATGAAAGCTTCGATTTCCGGAAGCATATTCTCGTCGGAATAATAGATCCCCGTTCGGTACTGGATCCCGGAATCACCGCCCTGACGGTTGACGGAGGTGGGGTCGATTGCCATGAAGTAATATTCCAGAAGATCCGTGAGTGAAAGCTTTTCCTCGTCGAAATCGATCCGTACGGTTTCCGCATGGCCGCTGCCCCGGCATACATCCTGATAGGAAGGATTTTCCGTTTCGCCGTTGGCGTATCCTACGGACGTTCCGATGACGCCTTTGAACTGGTCGAAGAACCTCTGGGTTCCCCAGAAGCATCCTCCCGCAAGGTAGATCGTTTTCATGCTGATTATTCCTTTCCGGAACCGCCGCCCGGGTTCAGGGGCTTTCCGATTATCGCCTGGACAAGTTCCACCACCGCCTGCAGCAGCTCTTTTTTATCGGAAGAGCCGCTTACCTTTTCGAGGATAGGCTTCGCTTTTCCGATCACGGTTTCCGTAATTCTGGATTCGATGATCTTCTTGACCCAGTCGGTATCCTCCACGGATTTCTTGCCGAGGTAAATCTGTTCGAACGCATAGATGGAGCCTTCCCCGATCACGGCGACGATGACGCCGGCGATGATCGCGTTGAGAACGCTCGCGGCGATGTTGACGCCCGGGATGGCCTTCAGCATATTGATGATCGATTTCGCCACCATACCGACCGTCCCGGCCTCGATGATGGAATTCAAAAAATGCTTGCTGCCGGCTTTTCCTTCGATACCGTAGACCTTGGCTAGACTGTTGACCTCCATGACTTCCGTGGGTGTGAGGATCACCCCGTCCGGAACGGGAAGCGGGACGGCGCCGACTACGACAGCACCGGCGGTCGCTGCGCCGACAATAGACTGCGCGAGCACCCGTTTTCTGTTCAGAATAAACTGCGCGAGATCATGTGCGGCAGCTCTGCTGCCTTCCGGCATGAGCGCGTTGGTTGCGTCGATCAGCTGCGGAATCCCGTCCGGCGGCGCATAGGCGGTATCGTTGATCGTATAGATCTGCGCTACCACAGGAATGATTTCCCTCAGGTTGTTGCGGATCTTCTTTTGCCCCTCGAATGCCTTGCGTATCATCTCGATGTTTTTTTCGCGGTCCGGGACAGAATAGGACTTGGTGATCACGGCGATGATCGGGACTGTTTTCCACATGGAGACCGCGCGCGTCATCCGGCGGATGTCCTCCGCGAACAGTTTGGATCTTGTTCCGTCCACGCAGAACCAGATCACGTCGATTCGGCCGTTCTCGCCGCCTTTTCTG
>JAEEGL014701111.1_pt1 | contig 10622 bp, 6 predicted proteins | sample 9134231 | NCBI WGS metagenome assembly JAEEGL01 (sample SAMN16246548, study PRJNA631951) | gut metagenome | biome: gut microbiome; feature: rumen; material: fiber-attached | host: Bos | place: Iran: Karaj | collected 2018-10 | reverse complement strand
TGCAAGTCCATAAGGGAAATAATTAGATCCTGTTCTCCATTTAGATAAAATACTTGAATCTGGATATAATCCAGTTAAACTTTGGAATTCTCCTCCTATAGTAGATAAATTATTAGGAGTATAATAACTCTCAAATACAAATCCTGTATGTGTTAATTTATATAAAGTTGGGGTAATCTCTTCTGATACCGCAAGTTCAGAGAAACTCTCAGCTGTAATATAAATCAAATTATAGTCTTTAAATAATCCTGTATATTGATTCTTATCAGTACCAGTATCTTTTAACATATATTCATTAATCTTTTTAATTTCGCCATTACTTGTTTCTTTATTAAAATCAATATCTAAAGTATTAGGTTCATACTTAATTATTTCTTCTTTCTTTTCTTCCGGTATATCAACATCAACTATTTTTGCATCAAATCCATGAATTGCTCTATGAATATCTAGTACATAACTATTTAAAATACCTAATTTTTCAATATTAAGTTCTATCGAATTAACATCATGATACAAATAATATGTACTAGAATCTATCCCCTTAGTACTATTCATATGAAGAACAAATAAAAGTAAACTTATACCAAAAATAACAACATATGTAATATAACCTAATAGTTTTGTTCTTTTTGAATCAATTTTCTTTTTAAATATTAAATATAATATAAAAGGTGAAAAAATTATAATTATTCTAATAATATTTTTCCATATTGCTTTTAAAGTAGATCCCAAGAAGGACTCTAATTGATCACCCAAACCAAGTTCAGTAAATGAAAAGAATGTTTTAAAAGTATCATAAAATACTAATTGTATACAAAATAATATTGCAAGTAGACAAAATATTATACTAATTACTACTCTATTACCTTTATCTTTAAAAAATCCCGATAATATAGATAATATACTAGATACCATGACACTATAAAGAATAATGTTTATAACACTTTCTTTATAAAAAGTATCAAAAGTAAACATAGCAAAAATGAATTCTAGAAATAAAACTGGAATTAAAAATAATAAATATCTTTTTATAATTTGACTAAATCCTAAATCTTTTTTCTTCTTTTGTTTTTTAGTCTCTTTAATATCTTCATCTAATAATTCAATATCATCATTTACTAGTTTTTTTTTCATATAACACCTACTATCTAAGTATAACATAAACAAAAAAAGAATGATATAAAATCACTCTTTATTTTGCCTTATCTTTTTCTTTTACTTGTTCTTTTAACCTAGATACTTTTATTATATTTAGTTTTTCTCTAAGTTTTTTTAATTCTTCAACTTTTTTATCTAATTCTTCTTTTTTAGTCATTTAACAACAACTCCTCTATTACTTTATAGTCAATCAAGCTTTCTGTCTTAGATATTAGTGAGAAACCAGAATTTAATGCTTTATATTTTTCATTAATTCCATTAACAGCACTCACGAATTCCTCTATTTGAGCAGGAGTTCCATTATGTTTTAAGTCATCAATAATATCTAAAAGTTCATTATCAATATTTAATGCCTCATAATATCCAGCAACTCCATCATGAACATTAGCAAATCTAGTATCTGCTTCGGTTGCATTAAGACCAAATCCTGATATACCAGCTTCATAACCATTTAACGCTTTATTCAAACTTTCAATATTCTTAGTTGTTTTATAGTCCGATAAATTACTTTGAATACTAGCTACTTGATTTTGTGCAACAACATCTACATCTATTTTAACAACGGGAATATTCCATTCAGCCGCTGCTCTATATGAATTTTCTATTACTTCTGGTGATGCATCACTATATAATACCACACAACTTGGGTTTGTTGTATCTCTATTTAATACTACTTCGTTATAATTTCTGTATGTTTCATTACTCATATCATTTGCAACAACAAACTTTGAAGTTGAACTACTAAATCCATAACTAGCAATATTTGAGTTGATATCGGTTGTTCCCATTAATTGAACTTCATTACTATTTAATTTTGTAAATCCGTACAACACACCATTTTTACCAACTGGGGCTGTACCCATATTTTCTTGCGTAATAAATGATGTTGAAACACCGTGAACTTGTGCATCACTTGTATAATGATAAGTATCTTTAAAACTTCCATTAACAAGTACCTTATCCTCTGTAAATCCAGTATCACTACTATGAACAAAGAAAGCAAAATCACCATCATAATCAACAACTTCTACTTGTTGACCATTATGTGTTTCCATATGTGAATTTGCGCTAATTACCTCATTTGTCTCATTAAATGATTTCAAATAAGTTGCAACATATTCTTGTCTTAATGCTTCTTTCATTGCACTAACATCTTCAGCAGTAAAATGAACATTAGAATCACTTCTACATAGTTCAGCCATTACTTTTGAATCATTAATACTATATATATCTAACATTGTTTCAAACATTTCAATATATTGCATATTAGCAGGATTAGATAGATTTGCTTTAATATAATCTAAATTCGTAGCAAAGGCACGTATAACACTGCCGTTTGAAGATGCATCAACATCAATATTATAGTTCATACCAAAGTATTCTGCAAAATAGATTTTTTTAAACTCATATGGATAAATATTTCCACCTTTATCATATCTTTCAACGAGTTCATTTAACTCTGCTTGGTTCTTTTGAGAAATTTTACTTTGGAAATCAGGAGATAAATCAGGCATTGCTTCAATACCAAATGTAGCTAATAAATTCGCATAAGAGATAATTGTTTTAGCATCATAAGCGCCAACATTGTTCTCAAGAATAGAAGCACTATCAAACAAGAAATTAACAGCATTTTTAATATTATAAGCCCCTGTTTGTAAACTACTATCCGCCTGCGAATAATAAATAATATCTTTTAAAGTATTATAAACATTAGGATTATTCTTTTGAATATTAACAAGTTTTGTAGATAGCTCTGGATAACGTCCAAAATCTTTAACGAAATCGACACCAAAATCATCAATAATTTCAGGATTTAACATGCCATAATCAAAAGAATTTAACATTGTTGTATTATCACCAAAGCTAGTCAATATACTAATACCACGTTCATCTATTGAATTATTTTCAAATAATGAGGCTATCATACCTTTTGTATAATCCTTCATTCCGCTATTATCTAACGCTTGTCTAACATCAGCAGGAACATTTTGATTATATTTTTCTATATAACCTTCCATAATTTTATTGTATATTTCCGGTGAATTTTGCGATAATCTACCAAAGAATTTACCAACATCACTCATTCTCCTACCCATATAATTGGTCTCAATAGGAGTTAAACTTATTGTTTCACCATTAGAAATACGCTCTAATATGACATCTTGAAATCTTGCAATAGAATCAGCATCAGACCAAGAAATATTATTACTTATTCTAATTAAATTATCTGTTGAAAATTGAGACAGCAAATCAGGATTATCAGCTATATATTTTACCATATAATCAGAATTACTAATTTCTCCGACATATCGTCCAAAACTATTTTGTTCAGAAAGAATTTTTTGATTTAATGCTTGTAATACTTCTGGCGATACAGTAGAAAGATTTATTTTATCAAGAGTAATATTTGCTAATACTTTAACAACACTATTACTATTAATTGTATCTACATTTAATTCAAAATTATCTATTCTAAGTGTAGAATTTAAATGAGTTTTTAGATTTAATTGATCTCGAGAAAGAATACCAGCATCTAGCATCGCTTCATCTAATTTATCGATATCAGTAATATCGATATTAACAACATTTCCATTCTTTAATCTTACAGGAATTACAGTACCCAAATTCATAATGCCAGATGAAATAGCACCATAAATGAAGGATTGAATAGCCTCACTAGTAGTTTGTGATAAATCAATTGGTTCCCCTAAAACCATAAATTTAAGACATGCTTCGGCATATGTTTGAATAAATTCTTCTTTTCCTTCATCAAGCATACTCATTCCCAAGGCTTTAAGGAAATCTACGCCTTTTAATAATCCTAAGTTTTCTGGGGCATTTCCTCCTAAGCCAGGTAAACTACCAAGAATAGATTCTGTTGCAAGTTCAAGAGATGCAGATAATGCACCATACAAATATGCTTGAGCCCCTGAATATCCTTCTTGCATTGTATTTTCCGCTGCATTTCCCCAGGATGACAAGAATAATGCTGCCTTGCCAACTAATGGTGCACCAACGGAACTTAGAATACAAGGAATTATCATATTACCAATAGAACTCATTATTTGATTATTATGGTAATATAGTTCTCTTTGCCAATCTTCCATATTTTCATTAAGTTCATTCTTTTCACTCATTAATTGTGCTTTAAACATTATGGCATAATCAGATACATCTCTTACACCATCGGCATGTACTAAATTATAAAAGCCTTTTCCGAAAGTGAATAGGCCTGTAACAAAACCATCGGTACCGGATATTCCAGTATTCATCATTGTAACAAACCCATCAGTAAGTGTACCCATTATAGGAGACAATTCACTTATAATATCTGCTGTTTCATGACCGCTATTTAACAGTTCAACATATTTAGCTGCTGCTACAAAGCCTTTTCTTTGATTTACAGTATCTTCCATAGCTTTTAAATATTTATTTGCAGCATCAAAACCATCTTTATCATACACGTAATGATATATTGCAAGTTCAGTTTGATCATACCATCCATATTCACCACTTGCATCATAGTTTTTACCCAAATATTTTAAGAATTCAGGATCTTTCTTTATCTCATCATATGGCATCAAAGTTTCATATTGTTTTAAATTATATACCTGACTAGCTAAACTTGCAACGGTATTTTCCATTAGATTTTTATTGGCAATTAATTCTTCAGTATCAGATATACTAAATAATGCAGTTTGACCTTTTAATTTATTCTTTAACGAATTAATAACCTCTTCATTTCCATCCTCAACAAGAGAATATTCTGTTCCCCCATACTTATTTCTAAATGAATCGATATAATCATCATTTTGTACTCTAAAATATTCTGCTAAAAAGGCTGTTTCATTATATTTATCATCATATGTACCAGTTTTCCAACCAAGAATATATATATTTAAATCTGTCATTCCTGAGTCTTCCCAAGATGCACCATTTACATATTTATTTAGTTTTTCTAAGACGTTATTATCTTTAATAAAAGACAAGGTGTTTTGCAAAATATCAATATTCATATATGTTTGATTATCTTCTGTAGGCCCATAACATAATGCATATTCATCAAGATTACAACTTTTTATTATAGTATATAATAGTTGGCCAGCATCCTCAGTTAATAAAATACCTTTTCCGTCTTCACCATTACAATATAATTTTAAATATTCATCATATAAAGCATCGTATGATTCTGATAAAACATTTATATAATTTCTTAGGTTTTCTGCTCGCTCTTCTACAGAAAGATATTCAATACTACCACCATTTTTAAAATCATCATAAGCAAATACTTGATTAACCATCGAATTAAAAAAGTATTGTAAATCTTGATCAGTATTACTATATAATTCTAAAGAATATTTAATTTTTAAATTTAAATCATCAATAACATTTTTAACATCATCAATATCTTTATTGTTATCTACTCCAAGAGAATTATAGTATCTTTCAAGTTTTTCAGTAAACATTGAAGCATCATATGTTGTTGCTGATGTTGATATATCAGATGATAGTGATTCTAATTTAGAACAAAATGATTTATATAATTCTTCATTAATATTTATTCGATATTCTTTTGTTTGAACTCTATTTCTTCTATTTCTACTATAATATGCACTATTATCAACTCGATCAGAAATAGTACTATCTTCTTCTTTACCATACATTTGATCAAATGAACTAACAAGATCACCAACGGTTGTATTTTCAAACAATTGATATTTTTGACCATCGATAATTATATATACATCCTCTTCTTCTGATAATTCAAAATCTACAGAAATAGATGTAAAATTACTATTTAAATAATCTTTTACAAGATCCATATTATCTTTTGTAATTAAATCATTTCCATGTAATGTGCTATTCATTTGATCACCTTCTTTCTTTTTAGAAATAAGTTATTTTGTTAATGCTACTGGTTTGTCGGAATTTTTAGCTAACTTCTTCTTTGCTTCTTCTTCCTCTTTTGCTTTTTTTGCTCTTGCTTCTGCTAATGCTCTTTGTCTTTCAGCTTCTTGAAACTCTTCATAATCCTCTTCATCGAATTTCTTTGCTGCAGAAGTTATAGCATCTCCAAGATTAATGTTTGATTCTACTTTTTCTTCAATTGCTTGTGATGCACTCTTAATCATTATAAGCGTATTAAAAGCTAATGCATCTTCTTCTTGAGGATCAATAGATATTTCTCCACTAATTGATTTTAATTGTTCTCCACTACTAATTAATGATTCATTATTACCTGTTATCATTTCATTAAACTGACTTGCTTGCGGAGCATATTTAGGAACAAATGTAGCCATTATGCACCAACTCCTCTTTTAGCATTTTCATATCTTGCTGTATATACACCTTCTACTGTCTTTAAATGATTAACAAACTCATTATTCATATCAGATATTTTCTTTCTCTTGGTATTTAAAATTTCTACTAATTTCTCATTAATTATTATTCCCGTATTAGTATTAAAAAAAGGTTTTATTTCTTCAGTTTCTTTAATCATTTGTTCAAGTATTAAATCTACTCTATCTTTTTTAGCAATTATATTTTTCTCAAAATCTTCAATGCTTTCTACTTGAACATTTATACTTGTATTCATCCTATAACACCTCTTCCCCAATGATATTATGTTCATTTAAAAGTTCTTCGAATTCTCTTTGAAGTTCTTCTAAAGTCATATTATAGCTTGCTAATCCTTTTTCATAGATAAGCATAAAAATATTAAGAATGTCACAAACTTCTTCTTCATAAGACATAATACTTTTATATATTTCTTTATTTTCTTGACCAGCTACGCTATCCCATACTAGTTTTTCTTCAAAGTCTTTCATTGAAAGAATAATAGTTTCCATCTCATCAAGAAGATTATCCATTGAATTTAAGTAATCTTCTACTTTCATAGAATCAATTTGATACATACTATCACCTATTTTCGATATTATACTAATTATATTATATAAAAAAACTATTATCTTATAAAGATAATAGTCATTTTTTTATTATTGATTGTCATTTGTTGTCGATTTTTCTAAATATTCATATTTTTCTTCAGAATTAGTTTTATTTCCTTCTAGCAATTCATGATAATTATCTGGATTAATTTGTTTTAAACTACGATATCTATCTTCACCGCTAATAAATTCATAATACTTAGTAAAATCAGCCTTAGAATCAATATTGAATTCTTTAGTATCCGGATTATATCTAAATAATGGGAAATAACCTGATTCTGTTGCACTACGCTCTTCTTCAATAGAACTTGTCATTCCTTTTATTATTCCATGAGCGATACAAGGTGCATAGGCAATAATAATACTTGGTCCTTTATGGTTAACTGCTTCTTGCATAGCTTTAATTGCTTGATTCATATTAGCACCTAAGCTAATATTAGCAACATATACATGTGGGTAAGTTAAAGCAATTTTAGATAAATCTTTTTTATTACTTTCTTTACCAGAACTTGCAAATTTAGCAACAGCACCCATTCTTGTTGATTTAGATGATTGTCCTCCAGTATTACTATATACTTCAGTATCAAGAACTAAGATATTAACATCAGAGTTACCTGATAATACATGATCAATTCCACCAAAGCCAATATCATAAGCCCATCCATCACCACCAACAATAAAGAATGTTTTCTTCTTTATAAAGTTTTTAAGTGGTAATAATTCTTCTACTTTATTATCAACTACATAATTATATAAGGCTTCACTATTAGCAGTATCTAAATTAGAACAATATTTTTCAAATATTTCAATTTCATCATCTGTTGCATTAGATAATTTAGATTGAAGAATATTAATAATTCTCTCTTTCATCTTAGTATCAGCAACATACATACCCATACCAAATTCAGCATTATCTTCAAATAAACTATTAGCCCAAGGTGAACTATATGCCGTAGATGGATAACTTGCTGAATAAATTGATGAGCACCCTGTTGCATTAGCAACTACAAGTCCTTCTCCAAATAGTTGAGACATAAGTTTTAGATAAGGTGTTTCTCCACATCCAGCACAAGCTCCTGGGAATTTAATCTTAGGTTCTATGAATTGACTTCCTTTAATTGTAAATCTATTCATTGGTTCCTTTTTAGATACATTTTCTTCTAAATAATTTAAGTCTTCAATGTAACCAGTACTTCTTAAAGTTTCAACACTCTCCATAGTAATAGCTTTAACACCTTTTTTACCAGGACAAATACTTTCACATAAACCACATCCTGTACAATCAGCAATACTACTCATTACAAGGAAATGATAGTTAATACCACTAATCTTTGTATCAAGACATCTATCTTTAATACTTTGTGGCGCTTTAGCGTATTCAATATCATCCAAAAGATATGGTCTTATAACTGAATGAGGACATACAATTGAACACATATTACACATCATACAGTTTTCTTTATTACATACTGGTGCAACTGTACTTGCAAATCTCTTTTCAAGAGAAGATTGACTAGGATTTGTTTTACCATCACTTTGATTAATAAAACTACTAACTGGTAAACTATTACCAAGTCTCTTATCAAGTTTTTGGAACATATCAAGATTTAGGTTTTCATCTACTTCTGTATATTTACCTTTTATTTCTACTTCTTGAATACTATCACATGCTTTAGAAATTGCTACTAAATTTTTCTCTAAGACATTTCCACCTTTATTTTGAAACTTAGCAGTTAAACTCTTTTTTATTTCTTCACTAGCATAATCAAAGTCAATAATCTTACATATCTTAAAGATACATATTTCCATTATAGAACTAATTTTATTACCTAATCCTACTTCTTTAGCTATATTATTAGCATCAATTATATAAAATTTTATCTTACGATCTTTAATAATATTTTTTTCTTTACCACTAAGTATTTCTAACACTTCATCTTTTGTTTTAGATGTATTTAAAATAAATATACCATCTTCTCTAATACCAGATAAAATATCATATTTACCTAAATAACTTTCTTTAGTAAGTACTACAGTATTTGGATTAGTTACATAATATGTTGATCTTATTGGATCTTTACCAAATCTTAAATGTGATTTAGTAACTCCTCCACTCTTTTTAGAATCATATTCAAAATAACCTTGTACATAGGCTTCAGATCCTGTTCCTGTTATTTTCATGATGTCTTTAGATGCTGATACCATACCATCACTACCATAACCATTAATTACCATTTCATAGTTTTCACAAGGAAGAACAAAATCACTCTTAGGTAGAGATAAATTAGTTACATCATCAACAATTGATATTGTAAAGTTATTCTTTTTATCTTTACCATTTAACATATCATAAACACTCTTAATATCAGCAGGTGTTGTATCTTTACTAGATAATCCATAACGACCACCATATACACTAATATCACGATGATGTTCTGTAATAGCACTAAGTACATCTAAATATAATGGAGCATTCGCACCAAATTCTTTAGTTCTATCAAGAACAGCAATATCTTTTACTGTTTTTGGAAGAACATCAATAAGATATTTACTTGAGAAAGGTCTAAATAAATGAACTTCAATTAAACCAATTTCCATTTTTTCTTTTTCTACTAAATAATCAATTACTTCTTTAATAGTTTCACAAACAGAACCCATAGCTACAATTACTTTAGTAGCATTTTTTGATCCATAATAATTAAAAGGTTTATAATTCCTTCCTGTTATTTTATTAATTTCATGCATATAATCATTAACAATATCAGGTAATTTATCATAGAAACGATTTCTTGCTTCAGTATTTTGAAAATAAACATCATCCATTTGACTAGTTCCAAATGTATATGGATTATCTAAGTTAATTCCATGATTTCTAAATGTATTAAGCTCTTTATAATCAATTAGGTCTTTTACTTGCTCTAAATCAATTAATTCAACTTTATCTAATTCATGGCTTGTTCTAAATCCATCAAAGCCATTTAAAAATGGAACATGGCCTTTAATAGCTGAAAGATGAGCTACACTGGTTAAATCCATAATATCTTGAACTGACGAATTCATAAGTATTGCAAATCCTGTCATTCTTGTTGCATACATATCTTGATGATCTCCCATAATGGAAAGTGCATGAGTTGCAAGACTACGGCATGCTACATTTATTACAAGAGGAAGTCCTTCCCCAGCTATTTTATACATATTAGGAATCATTAATAAGAGTCCTTGACTAGCTGTATAAGTAGTTGTCAAAGCTCCAGCTAATAAACTACCATGAACCATTCCAGCAGCCCCAGCTTCACTTTGCATTTCAACAACATTAACTTTTGTTCCAAAGAAATTAAGTCTTCCAGAAGCAGCATCTTTATCAATATTTTCTGCCATTGGACTAGCAGGAGTTATTGGATATATTCCTGCAACCTCCGTAAAATTATATGAAACATAACTACATGCTTCATTTCCATCCATTATTTTTTTCATTTTTTTCCCTTTCCTACACTACCAATTGGTTTATTATTATCT
>JAEEGL014700128.1_pt1 | contig 10622 bp, 8 predicted proteins | sample 9134231 | NCBI WGS metagenome assembly JAEEGL01 (sample SAMN16246548, study PRJNA631951) | gut metagenome | biome: gut microbiome; feature: rumen; material: fiber-attached | host: Bos | place: Iran: Karaj | collected 2018-10 | reverse complement strand
TTTTCGTCATAGGCAAGCTGCACGGCGGAGTCCCCGTCGGTCTCCACGGTGCGGATTTGCGTGACAACGCACGGACCAGACTCAATCACGGTGCATGGAATATTCTTTCCATCAGCACCGAAAACGGAAGTCATTCAGATTTTCTTTCCAATTAATCCAGGCATTGGTTGGTTAATTAATTGTTTATAAACACTTTATAATATCCCGCATACTTTTGCGGACCGCAAAGATACGATTATTTTTCTGATTTTCAATAAGTTTTCAACACTTTTTTCAACAATCTTCCGCCCCTTGCCCGTTTCGCGAAAAAAGCGTACATTTACACCGCTGCAGGCCATCCCTGCCGCACCCTGATGATGAAACGACTGATCACCCTCCTCCTCGCGGCCGTCCTCGCCGCCCCCCTCTGCCCGGCCAAGCCGCCGAAACTGTCCGTCGAATTCGGACCCTGGATCCAGAACATGACCGAAACCGGCTTCACCGTCATCTTCAAGACGCCCGAGCGGGCCCTCGCCTACGTCGAGGTCGCCCCGGACGACGGGACGTCCTTCTACAATGTCGAGCGCCCGCGCTTCTATGAGACCGTCGCCGGCCGGCGGGTCAGCGGCACGATGCACCGGATCCGCGTCAGCGGCCTGGAGCCCGGCAAGGCCTACCGCTACCGCGTCCACGGCAAGCAGGTCGTCGACGACAGCAACGCCTACGGCACCGTCTGGGGGCCGGAAGGCGTCATCGCCAAGGAGGTCCGTGGCATCCGCACCCTCGACACGAAGGCCGCGCAGTGCCGTTTCAGCGTCGTCAACGACATGCACGCCCAGTTCGACCGCTTCGCCACGCTGACCCGGGACCTCAAGCCCGAAGACATCGATTTCTTCGCCATGAACGGCGACATCGTCTCCTATGTCAACAGCATCGACACGATGATGAAGTACACCTTCGGACCGGCGAAGGAACTCCTCCGCAGGGTGCCCTCCCTCTATGTCCGGGGCAACCACGAGAGCCGCGGCCGGGAATTCGACAAGGTCCCGACCCTGTTCGACACGCCTACCGGCGAATTCTACTTCCAGTTCCGCCAGGGCCCCTGCGCCTTCCTGGTGCTGGACGGCGGCGAGGACAAGCCCGACTCCTCCGGCGAGTATTCCGGCACGGCCGACTACGACACTTACCGCGCCGCCCAGCTCGAATGGCTGAAGGAAGCCGTGAAAGAGCCGTCTTTCCGTGACGCCCCCTGGCACATCGTCCTGATCCATATCCCGACCATCAGCCACTTCGAACCCTGGTACTCCCAGCAGTGGCTCTGCGACCATGTCCTCCCGGTCCTCAACGAAGCCGGCGTGGACCTCATGCTGAGCGGCCATCACCATAAATATATCTATACGGCCCCGCACGAGAAAGGGAACGCCAACGATTTCCCGATCCTCGTCAACAGCAACGTGGACCGCCTCGACTTCTCCGCCACCGCCACCGGCATCGACATCCGCATCGTCGACCTCGAAGGGAAGGAAATCCACCGCCACAGTCTCCGGAAATAGGCGGCCGTTTCCATTTTCCCGAAAAACTGACTACCTTTGCGGGCGATGAGAATCGCGGTGAGCATATTCGGTTTCCTGCAGCTTTCGCTGGTGGACCTGCTGGACATCCTGATGGTTGCCCTGATCATCTATTTCCTGATCCGGCTGATCCGCAATTCCTCCGCGATGAACATCTTCCTGGCGCTGATCTTCCTGCTCGTCGTGCAGGTCGTCGTGTCCGCGCTCGGGATGAAGATGATGTCGGTCATCATGAACACCCTCCTCGACGTGGGTGTCCTCGCCATCATCGTGATCTTCCAGCCGGAGATCCGCCACCTGCTCAACCGCATCGGCAGCCGGACGGGCATCACCCGCCGGACCGGGGAGATCTTCAACCGCATCCTCGGTATCCGGGAGGAACCCATGGGCAACGCGGCCGTGCAGGAAATCACGGAAGCCTGCCGGACGATGTCCGCCGAGAAGACCGGCGCGCTCATCGTCATCCCCCACAAGACCTCCCTCGCCTACATCATCGAGACCGGCGACCGGATCGACGCCGACATCAACCGCCGGCTGATCATGAACCTGTTCTTCAAGAACTCGCCCCTCCACGACGGGGCCATGATCATCAGCGGCAGCCGCATCCTCGCCGCCCGCTGCACCCTTCCGATCACGACGCGGACCGACATCCCGCCGAGTTTCGGCATGCGGCACAAGGCCGCGATCGGCATCTCGGAGGAATCGGACGCCGACGTGATCGTCGTTTCCGAGGAAACCGGCCAGATTTCCTTTGTCAACGCCGGCACGGTCACCCCCATCCAGAACATCAACGAACTGAAACTGAAACTGGGATCCGCCCTTTCGTAACGTGATGACTGACAAGAGACTGGAGGAGAAACTGGGATTCGACCGGATCCGGACGCTCATCGCCGACCGCTGTTCCACCGACTACGCGGCGGAGCGGGTCGCCGGGGAGGTCTTCTCGACCGACCCGAAAGAGATCCGGGAGCGGCTCGTCCTCACCGACGAGATGCGCCTGATCGTCATGTTCGAAGACGCATTCCCGACCAGCGGCTACATCGACTGCATCGGTTTCCTCGAACCCATCGGGAAAAACGCCTCGATCGACCTCCTTTCCCTCGGCAAGCTCCGCACCCTGCTGGAGACGGTCCGGAAGATCTCGCACTTCTTCCGGGGCATCAAGGACGGGGTGTACCCCCACCTCAAGCGGGCCGCCGCCGGCATCCTGACCTTCCCGGAGGTCCAGCGCCGCATCGAAGGCATCCTGGACAAGTACGGCGAGGTGAAGGACAGCGCCTCCGACGCCCTTTTCGAAATCCGCCGGAACATCCGCGAGAAGGAGGCGAACGTCTCCCGCCGCATCAACGCCATCCTCCGGAAAGCCCGCGAGGAGGGCATCGTGGACGCCGACGCCAGCGTGTCCATCCGCGACGGCAAGCTCCTCATCCCGGTCAATTCCGCGAAGAAGCGGAGCCTCCCGGGCTTCGTCCACGACGAATCCGCCTCCGGAAAGACCACGTTCATCGAGCCCACCGAGATCGTCGAACTGGGCAACGAAATCAACGAACTCCGTTTCGCCGAGACGCGGGAGATCGCGCGGATCCTGTACGAATTCTCGGAATTCCTCCGCCCCTATATCCCGGAACTGCTTGACGCAGCGGTCTTTGTCGGAGAAACCGACTTCCTGATGGCCAAGGCCAACGTCGCCCTGGACCTCATCGCGGGCATGCCCATCCTCTCGGAGGACGGCTCCCTGCACCTGCGCCGCGCCCGCCATCCCCTGCTGGAAAAGGCCCTCCGCAAGGAGAAGAAGGAGATTGTCCCGGTGTCCATCACCCTGACGCCCGAAAAGCGCATCCTGCTCATCTCCGGCCCGAACGCAGGCGGCAAGTCCGTCTGCCTCAAGACGGCCGGCCTCCTGCAGTACATGTTCCAGTGGGGCATGCTGATCCCCACCTCGGAGACCTCGGAACTGCCTGTCTTCGAGCGCATCATGGTCTCGATCGGCCACGACCAGTCCATCGACAACGACCTCTCGACCTACAGTTCCTTCCTCGCGGACATGAAGGAAATGCTCAACCGGGCCGACGACCGCACCCTCGTGCTGATCGACGAATTCGGCTCGGGCACCGAGCCCGCCGCCGGCGGCGCCATCGCCGAGGCGATCCTCGCCGAACTCGACCGCCGCGGCGCCTACGGCGTCCTCACCACCCACTACACCAACCTCAAGCTCTACGCCTCCGCCGCGGACACCGGCGTGGTCAACGGCGCCATGCAGTTCGACGCACAGCGCATCGCCCCGCTCTTCCAGCTCGAGATCGGCCTCCCCGGCAACTCCTTCGCCTTCGAACTCGCCCGCAAGATGGGCCTGCCCGAGGACATCGTCAAGGATGCCGAGACGCGGGCGGGCGAGGAATTCGTCGGCATCGAGCGCAACCTGCGGCGCATCGCCCGCAGCCGCCGCGCCCTCGACGAGAAACTCCAGAAGATCCGCGCCACCGACAAGACGCTCGAGACCATCACGGACAAGTACCAGAAAGAGCTCACGGACATCCGGCAGCTCCGCAAGAACATCCTCGACGAGGCGAAGCGGGACGCGGAGGAGATCGTCCGGAAAGCCAACCGCCAGGTCGAGAACACCATCCGGACCATCAAGGAGGCCCAGGCCGAGAAGGAGGCGACGCAGGACGCCCGCCGCGAACTGCAGGAGTTCCTCGGTGCCCTCGGCCAGAAGAAGGAGACGGACCGGCGCAACCGCGAGGAATACCTGGAGCGGAAGCTCAAGGACCTCGAGCGGCGGAAGGAAAAGGAAAAGGCCCGGAAACTCCGCCGCGCCGACCCCGAGGCCCGCGAACAGATGGCCCAGGTGGAACAGGAAGAGCTGCAGCTCAACGCCTTCCGCTCCGCGCCGCTGAAAGTCGGGGAGAAGGTCCGCATCAAGGACAACGGCATGGTCGGCGAGGTCAGCAAGCTCTCCGCCAAGGCCGTCAGCGTCATCGTCGGAAGCATCACCACGAAAATCCCGCGCGACCGCGTCGAGCGTGTCACGTCGAATGAATACAAGGCCGCGCTGAAAGAAACCGTCCAGCCGGTCCGGCAGCGCTACGACGCCGCCCTCACCGAGCGCAAGCTCAATTTCAAGCCGGAGATCGACGTCCGGGGCCTCCGGGTCACCGACGCCCTCGAGATCGTCCAGCATTACCTGGACGATGCGATCATGCTCGACGTCGCCTCCGTCCGCATCCTCCACGGCAAGGGCACGGGCGCCCTCCGCGAGGAGATCCAGAAATACGCCCGGACCGTACGCGGCGTCGTGTCCGCCCAGGACGAGCACATCCAGTTCGGCGGCAGCGGCGTCACCGTCGTCAAGTTCCGATGATCGAGAAGGGAAAGAGCGCCCTCGGCAGGCGGGGCGAGGACCTCGCGGCGGACTTTCTCGCCGCGCGGGGCCACACCGTCCTCGCCCGCAACTGGCGCGGCGGACATCTGGAACTCGACCTGGTCACGGAAGCCTCCGATGGCGTACATTTTGTAGAGGTGAAGACACGGACCGCGCCCGTAGCGGCCGCCCCGGAAGAGAACGTCGGATGGCTTAAGCAGCAGCGGATTACATCCGCCGCGCTGAAGTTCCTCCACGCCATGGATTCCGCCGGCGACCGGGAGGTGTTCTTCGATGTCGTTGCCGTCGTCTTCGACGGGGACAACGCCGAAATCCGCTACTTCCCCCAGGCCTGGATCCCGATGTACACGTAACCGAACGATAACACGATATGAACCATAACCACTACTGCGTCATCATGGCGGGCGGCTCCGGCCACTGGTTCTGGCCCGCCTCGCGCGAGGACAAGCCGAAGGAATTCCTCCACATCAACGGCACCCCCATGCTCCGGCTTACCTACGAGCGTTTCGCGCGCATCGTCCCGAAGGAGAACATCCTCATCGTCACCCTCGGGCGCTATGCGGAAGCGGCCCGGACCATCATTCCGGAAATGCCCGAGGAGAATCTGCTGAAGGAGCCGTACGGCCGGCACACGACGCCGGCCATGACCTATGCGACCTACACGATCCTCCGCCGCAACCCGAAGGCCGTCATCGTCACCACCCCTTCCGACCACGTCATCCTCGACGAGGACAAGTACGCGGCGGCCATCCTCAACGCCCTGGCCCATGCCGAAAAGGAGCAGGTCCTGATGACGCTCGGCATCATCCCGAAGAGCCCCTCCGCCGACTTCGGTTATATCCAGGTCAAGGGCGGCCGGCACACCGCGACCGACAAGCCACTGAAGGTCAAGACCTTCACCGAGAAGCCCAGCGAAGAACTCGCCCGCGTCTTCATCCGGAGCGGCGAATTCTACTGGAACTCGGGTATCTACATCTGGAGCGCCGAGACCATCCGGGGCGAACTCGAGCGGCTCTGCCCGGAAGTCACCAGCTTCTTCACGGGCTGGGAGCGGAACCTCGGCACGCCCGACGAGAAAGCCTTCATCGAACGCGCCTACGCCGACTGCCCGAAGGTCTCCCTCGACTACGGCATCCTGGAAAAGACCGCCATCGCCTGGCTCTATCCGACCGAGTTCGGCTGGCACGACATCGGCAGCTGGGACGCCTATTACGGCTATGCCCCGAAGGACCGCCACGGCAACGTCATCCGCGCCGGGAAGGCCCTGCTCAATGACGCCCGCGGCAACCTCCTCATGGAGAAGGAGGGCCGGAAGCTCTTCGCCGTCAAGGGTTTGGAGAACTACATGATCATCGACTCCGGCGACGTCCTCCTCGTCTGTCCCCGCGACGACAAGACCTTCAAGGACTTCATCGCGGACATCGCGATGCCGGAATACGAAGCGTTCCGCTAGGGAACCGGGCGGCCCGCCTTATTTCCCGATCTTGATCTCGGAAACGACGAAATAGTGGTCGGAAGGATAGATTCCTTTCGGATGGTCCGTCACGACCTCGGCCGAGAGGGCGTGGACGGGGCCGTGGCCGAAGATGAAATCGATGCGGCGGCCGGGCTTCTTCCGGGTGGCGGCCTTGAAGCCGTGGGCCGTGAAGCCGTACTCGACCTCGCCGTTCATTTCTTCCCACATGTCGTGCCAGCCGGCCTCCTTGATGGTCTTGATCGCCACGGACTTGATGCCGGAATTGAAGTCGCCGCAGAGGATCTGGGGGAAATCCTCCGCATACTGCCCCGCCTCGTGGAGGATGAACTTCGCCTGCTCCTGGCGGGCCTCCTCGGTGACATGGTCGAGGTGGGTGCTGAGGACGCGGAACACCTCGCCCGTCACCTTGTCGCGCAGGCGCAGCCAGTTCGTGTGGCGCGCGCGTGCCGTCTCCCAGGAGGCGGATCCGCCGATGACCGGGTCTTCGCTCATCCAGTAGGTACCGGCGCCGGCGAGTTCATAGCGGGAGGTCTTGTAGAAAATGCAGTTCTTGGCGATGAAATGGTACCCTTCCGTGTACGGGTCCATTTCCGGGCCCTCGAAACCAAAGCCGGTGTACCCCTTGAGTTCCTTCTTGAAATAGTCCCAGGAATCGTAGATGACCTCCTGCATGCAGATGATGTCCGGCTTGCGGGAGAGGATGACGTCGCGGCAGACGGCCTTGCGGTCGTCCCAGCGGAGTCCCGGCTGCTCGTCGGCCTCCAGACCGGTGACACGGACGTTGGCGGTCATGACGGTGTGGGTCGTTTTCTTCTTGGCGGCGACCGGCGCCAGGGCCGCGAGCAGCATCGCCGCGGCAAGGAGAATCTTTCTCATTATGCTTCAGGGGTTTCTTTCCGGACAAGTTTCCACAGGATGAGGGCGGCGAACAGGTGCAGCGTTCCCATGATGATGAAGAGGACCTTCCAGCCGCTCTCCGGGATGGAGCCGACGAACTGGTTGAAGACCATGCTGCCGAGGGCACCCGCCCCGCAGGAAAGGCCCATGACCGAGGCGACGTTCTTGATCGGGAAGGTCTCGGCGAAGACCACCGGGATGGTGTAGAGCCAGCTCAGGCAAAGCACGGCGACGAGGCTGAAGATGGCGATCACGAGGCCGATCTTCCAGTTGAAGGCCATGTCGGCGGCGGTGATGAACGGGACCAGCATGCAGAGCGGGGCGATGACCACGACCGCGATCAGCATCTTCTTGCGTGCGTCGAGGGAGGCCATGCCACGGCGGATCATGCCGTCGGACCAGGCAGAGGTCAGGATGCCGCCGATGGCCCCGACGAGGAAGGGGATGCCGCCGATCCATTGGATCATGTTGAGCGTCTGCTCGTTGGTGAGGCCCTGGTGGGCGCCCATGCTCCGCAGGAAGCCCGGGAGCCAGAAGCAGCAGAAATACCACACCGGGTCGCTGACGAGGCGGATCAGGATGCCGCCCCACAGCGTTTTGGTCTTGAACAACTGTTTGAACGTAAAGGACTTCTGCTCACCCGTCGGGGTCTTGAGGTCCTGGCCGATGGTCCGGTCGAGGATCTCCTGGGAGGGCGTCTTGTAGATCAGCAGCCAGAAGAAGGCGATGACGAGACCGACGACGCCCGAGATCACGAAAACGTGCTGCCAGTAGCCCAGGAGGCCCATCAGCCAGGCGATGACGATCGGGGCGACGACGGCGCCGAGGGAGCCGCCGATGGTGCAGAGGCTGTTGGCCGTCGCCCGCTGCTTCTTCTCGAACCAGAGGGTCACGGCCACGATCTGGCCGGCGAAGATGGTCGGTTCGGCAAGGCCGAGGACGCCGCGGCAGGCGGCGAACACCCAGACGTTCGGGGCCCAGCCCGCACCGATGCAGGCGAGGGACCAGATGGTGATCCCGCCGAGCATGACGCTCTTGGGACCGAACTTGTCCACGAGGATGCCCGATACCGGGTACATGATCGCGTAACAGAGGAGGAAGACATTCACGATCCAGGCATACTCGAAGTCGCCGATCGAGAAGTGGTCGAGGATCTCCGGCTTGAGGATCGACAGCAGTTGGCGGTCGAGGTAATTGCAGATGATCGCCAGGAACATCAGGGCGACGATCACCCATTTCCGGCTGCCGGGATTGGTCACGGTTCTGGTCATTTCTTTATGCGAGTTTGGCGTCCAGGCCCGTCAGGGCCAGATATTTCCGGTAACGGGCGCGGAGAATGGCGCTCGGAACCGGGGTATAGGTGGTGGCTGTCGGCGGGCAGAGGGCCTCCTCGGCGGCTTCGACCGTCGGGTAGAGGCCGGCGACGACCGCGGCGTGGATGGCGGCACCGAGGGCGCAGGAATCCTTGGAATCGGAAACCGAAATGGGGGCTTCCAGCACGTCGGAGAGCATCTGCATCACGAACGGGGACTTCTGGGCCACGCCGCCGACGGCGACAAAACGGTCCATCTCGACACCACCGGCCCTGAGGTGGTCCATGACGGCCTTCGTGGCGAAAGCCGTCGCCTCCACGAGGGCACGGAAGAGTTCCGGCGCCGTCGTGCCGAGTTTCAGGCCGACCAGCGTGCCGGTCAGGGAGTTGTCGCAGAAGGGGCTGCGGCGGCCGTTGAGATAGTCCGTCGCAAGCGGGGCGTCCTCCCGCTGCGGAAGCTGCGCCGCCGCCTCCGAAAGGTCGGCGATCAGGCGGGCCTCCGCGGCCCTGAGCGTGTCCTTCAGTTCCGGCTGCTTTTCCGCGAGTTCACGCAACGGCCACGCTATCAGGTTCTTCACCCAGGCATAAGCGTCGCCGAAAGCCGACAGGCCGACCTCGAAGCCGACCTGGCCGGGCAGGATGGAACCGTCCACCTGGGCGAAGAGCCCGTCGATGATCCTGTCCCCGAACAGGTCCTTCGGCATGACCGCCATGTAGCAGGAAGAGGTGCCGAGGTTCATGACGAGGGTCTTGTGGCGGACCCCGCCGCCGACGGCGCCGGAGTAGCTGTCCACGTTGCCGGCCCCCACGGCGACATCCGTCCCGAGGCCGAGTTTCGCCGCCCATTCGGGGCAGAGCGTGCCGGCCTTCTCATCGCAGCCGTAGTTCTTCTCCGGCAGGTGGAGCCCCTTCAGGCGCGGGTCGAGCCGGTCGAAGAAGGAGGCCGGCGGGAAACCGCCCCATTCCTCCGCCCACATCCACTTCGCACCGAGGCAGCAGTGGCCGGGCTTCAGTTCCGAGAGGTCATGACAACCTGTCAATGAGGCGGTTATGAAGTCGCAGCACTCGATGGCGCTCCAGGCCTTCTCCGCCACGCGCGGGTTGGTGCGGAACACATGCAGCATCTTCGACCAGAAGTTCTCGGCCGAATAACTGTATCCGCAATGACAGGTGTACGGGAGCTTCTCCCCGTCGCAGACGGCGTTGATCGTGCGGCTCTCCTCCATCCCCGTATGGTCCTTCCAGAGGATGAACATCGCATCGGGGTCCTCCTCGAATCCGGGCGTCAGGGAGAGCGGCGTCATGTTCTCGTCCGTCAGGCAGGGCGTGCTGGCCGTCGTATCGACCGAAATGCCCCGGATGCGCTCCGGATGCGGGCACTTCCCGACCACATCCCGCAGCACCGTCTCCAGCACTTCCAGATAATCCTTCGGATGCTGGCGGAAGCGGTCCGCCGCGGCATCGCTGTACCGGCCTTCCGCCCAACGCGGATACGCCTCGGTCCGGGCCGCCACGACCCTTCCGTCCGCGGCGTCCACAAGGATGGCACGGGCCGAATCGGTCCCGTAATCCACACCGATCACATAGTTCTTTTCCATATGTACAAAGTTAGCACTTTTTTCTCATCGGACATACTTGTCCGGCTCCCCGGACTCGTAGTAGCCGTTCGGATAGGTCCTGGAAACCCGGACGTGCTCCCGGTGGTTGTCGTCAAAGTAGGTTTCGTAAGCGTACTTTCTCGGATAGCAGGAGCCGTATTGGGCCAGCAGTTCCGGGAGGACAGGACCAGGAACGTCAGGAGAAATGCGGAAAACAGTTTGCCGTTGGAAAACATGGGGAGGTGATTTATGGCTGATTCCAGTATGTCATGTGCCGGTGCCCATCCTGCATTTCAAAGCGGCAATGCCGGATGGAGAGGAGAGGCTGAGGCTGTCGACGCCGAGGGCGAGCAGTTTTTCCGCGGCGGCGGGATCGGCGGCCATCTCACCGCAGACGCAGACCGGG
>JAEEGL014511490.1_pt1 | contig 10622 bp, 10 predicted proteins | sample 9134231 | NCBI WGS metagenome assembly JAEEGL01 (sample SAMN16246548, study PRJNA631951) | gut metagenome | biome: gut microbiome; feature: rumen; material: fiber-attached | host: Bos | place: Iran: Karaj | collected 2018-10 | reverse complement strand
GCTGAGGCTTGAAGAGAAGCCACAGAAGCCAAAATCAAACTTTGCAGTTACAGGGCTTTACTTCTATAGCAACGATGTGGTTGAGAAGGCAAAAGGCTTGAAACCATCTGCAAGAGGAGAACTTGAAATTACAGACCTTAACAAGTTATATCTAAACGAGGGACGCCTGAACGTAAAGACATTAGGACGTGGTGTGGCATGGCTTGACACAGGCACACATGACAGCCTGCTTGAAGCATCAAACTTCATAGCAACCATACAGAGCCGTCAAGGGCTACAGGTGGCCTGCCTTGAAGAGATAGCATACAAATATGGATACATTAACCGTGAGCAGCTTCTTGTACTGGCAGAACCGTTAAAGAAGAACTATTACGGACAATATCTCATTAAGATTGCTAACGAACCACACGTGTATTAGTAGAATCGGTTATTCACACTTCGTGTTCATCAACACGTCACCAGTTCACCGATTAAACATTAGAAAAAATATGGAAATAATAGAAACCGGAATTAAAGATCTGCTTGTTATCCAGCCAAAAGTATTTGGTGATGCAAGAGGCTATTTTTGTGAAACATATAACGAGGCTCGATACAAAGAGGCTGGTATAAATTACAATTTCTGCCAGGACAATCTCTCAAAGTCTGTTTACGGAGTTATACGCGGTCTGCATTTCCAGCTGCAGCCTGTATCACAGGCCAAGCTTGTATCTGTGGTTGTGGGCAGAGTGTATGATGTGGCGGTTGACCTGCGCAAGGGCTCTCCTACATACGGCAAGTGGTACGGAGTGGAGCTTGACGGCGATAAGAAGACCCAGTTCATGATTCCACAGGGTTTTGCGCACGGTTTTTCTGTTCTTAGCGAGATGGCTGTATTCACATACAAATGTGACAATCTATACACTCCAAGTGCAGAGGGCGGTATCCTTTTAAGTGATCCTGATTTGAACATAGACTGGGGAATTCCGGAAGACAAACGCATTATCTCTGAAAAAGACACCAAGCATCCGCTATTCAAAGACGTTAAAACAAATTTCTTATACAATTAGAAGTTGAAAGTCAACTCTCAATTATTCACTGACGTTCATCAACACGTCACCGATTAACCATTATGAAGAACATATTAGTAACCGGCTCATACGGCCAGCTGGGCAATGAGATTAGGATTCTTACAGAAAATGAACCTGATTTTAAAATGTTTCTCACCGATGTTGACACTCTTGACATCTGTGACTATGGTGCAGTTGAAAAATTTGTAAAAGATAACAGCATAAACCTTATTATGAACTGCGCCGCCTACACGGCGGTAGATAAGGCAGAGGACAATGAGGAGATTTGCCACAGAGTGAACGCTGTAGCACCATACAACCTTGCAAAGGCCGCCGCCGCTCAAGGTGCAGAACTTATTCACATATCCACTGACTACGTTTTTGACGGCAGGAGCCCTGTTCCATACACAGAGGATATGCCTGCCACAGGGCTCTCCGTCTATGGGAAGACCAAGCGTGAAGGCGAGCTAAAGATTCAAGAGGTTCTGCCAAGCGCTGTAATCATCCGCACAGCATGGCTATATTCTGAATTTGGAAACAACTTTGTAAAGACAATGATAAAACTTGGCAAAGAGCGTGATACACTTAACGTGGTGTTTGACCAGGTGGGCACACCGACATACGCTCTTGACCTTGCTAAGGCAATGGTTACAGCCGCCAAACAAATATTTGCCAATGGCAACATCTACGGAGGCATTTACCACTTTACAAATGAGGGCGTATGTTCATGGTATGATTTTACTATAAAAATACATGAGCTTGCAGGAATCAAGAGTTGCAAGGTCAGCCCTATAGAGAGTAAGGACTACCCTGCCAAAGCTCCACGTCCAAGTTTCAGCGTTCTAAACAAAGCCAAGATTAAAAAGACATTTAGCATCGAGATTCCACACTGGGAAGCAAGCCTACGTTCCTGCATCGCCCAACTCCTAAACTCCTGAACTCCTAAACTCCATTGTCTGAAGAGAATTACATATTAACCACTGCCGACCCTGTAGTATTCTACGGTGTTAACAACGCTAATATCCACCTGCTCAGAGTGCTGTTTCCAAATATTAAGATTACAGCAAGGGGTAACGCCATAAAAGCAAGCGGCAACAATGAGGATTTGGTATCATTTATGGAGAAAGTTGGTGCCATTGAAAAGCACATAACTGAGTACAATACAATATCAGAGGCAATAATAATAGACATTGTAAAAGGCAAACAGCCAACGGTAGTAACTGCTGACAACCTTATACTGCACGGGCTTAACGGCAAACCCATAACCGCCCGCACCAAGAACCAGCAGGAGCTTGTAAAGGCATTTGAAAAAAACGACATGATGTTTGCCATAGGACCTGCCGGTAGCGGAAAAACATATACAGCCATAGCACTTGCAGTTAATGCACTAAAAAACAAGCAGGTACGTAAAATCATACTTTCACGTCCGGCAGTAGAGGCTGGAGAAAAATTAGGCTTTCTGCCTGGCGATATGAAAGACAAGATAGACCCGTATCTTCAGCCGCTTTATGACGCGCTTGAAGATATGATACCACCGTTCAAGCTGCGAGAGTACATAGAGACACACGTAATACAAATTGCCCCTCTCGCCTTTATGCGCGGACGCACACTTAGCGACGCGGTTATAATACTTGACGAGGCGCAGAATGCCACCAACCAGCAGATAAAGATGTTTATCACCCGTTTAGGTTTTAATTCAAAAATGATTATCACGGGCGATGTAACCCAAATAGACCTGCCAAACGGCCAGAGCGGACTTGTAAACGCCATGCAGATACTAAAGAATGTGAAAGGCATAGCACACATAAACTTTGACAAGGCAGACATCATTCGTCACAAATTAGTTAGCAGAATTGTGGAGGCGTATGAGAAGAGTTAAGAAGTTTAGGAGTGAAGCGACAAGAGCACTTCTGTGCTCCGCCCAAAGGGCGAAAAGGCTTTATGAACAATGTGAATAAAGCCACAAAACAAGGGAAATCTTTCATAATTTTTCCCTAATAATTGCAGAAAACGAAATTATAGTACAATGTAAAAAATTAGACAAAACAAACAATAATAGCAGAAAAATTATGAAAGCATTAACAAAAACAGATTTCAAGTTTAAAAATCAGACCGCTATATATAACGGCAAGGTGCGTGACGTGTATTCAATAGGAGAAGACACTCTCATAATGATTGCCACAGACCGCATATCAGCATTTGATGTCATACTGCCAGAGGGAATACCATACAAAGGGCAGATACTTAACCAAATAGCAGCCAAGTTCCTTGATGACACAGCAGACATTGTTCCAAACTGGAAGGTTTCAACACCAGACCCAATGGTAACTGTAGGCAAGCGCTGCGTAGGCTACCCTGTTGAGATGATTGTAAGAGGTTACCTCTGCGGCAGCGCATGGCGCGCATACAAGAGCGGTGTAAGAGAGATTTGTGGCGTTAAGATTCCAGAAGGAATGAAAGAGAATGAGAAGTTCCCCACTCCAATAATAACCCCAACAACCAAAGCCGAGATTGGAGAGCATGATCAGGACATATCAAAGGAAGAGATTATAGCCAAGGGCCTTATCCCTGCCGATGAGTATGAGAAACTTGAGAAATACACACTTGCACTCTTTAACCGTGGTACTGAGATAGCAGCTAAGAAAGGTCTTATACTCGTAGATACAAAATATGAGTTTGGCAAATGCGGTAATGAGATTTACCTGATGGATGAAATTCACACCCCGGATTCATCACGCTATTTCTACAGTGAAGGCTACGAAGAGCGTTTTGCTAAGGGCGAGCCACAAAAACAGCTTTCCAAGGAGTTTGTACGTGAGTGGCTTATGGACAACGGATTCCAGGGCAAAGCAGGTCAGAAGGTTCCTGAAATGACACCTGAAATAGTAGAGAGCATAAGCAACCGCTATATTGAACTTTATGAGCACATCACAGGTTCTAAGTTTGAGAAGGCGGATACCACAAACATTGAAGCAAGAATAAAAGAGAATCTTACAAAGGCGGGGTTCTAATGTCAAAAAATATAATTGACATACGCAGTTTGGTGTATAAGTCTCTCCGCAGTAAATCACTGGGGAGAGCACTTGCACAGTTAATGGTTTTAGGTAGCAGCCAAACAGACAAGATTGCTAATTTACAAGCCACATACAGGACTCTTCTTAACTACTATATGGATGGGACAGACGACCCTGAACGGGCCGAAGTGATAGACTATCTCACCCGTGAAACATACGAGCTCACTGATATCATCTGCGTGGGATACATCCCCACATCATACTGCGAAGATAGCACATTCAGACAATTTTACACACCTATTCTCTATGATACCGACACACTTTCTGCGTTTAACACCATAAAAGAGGAGAACGACGAGATAATGTGTTCCATAGCAGCCGCCGCCATTATGATTGGCTGTCTGAACGTGTTCCAGGAGGATAAGGTTTTATGCCTTATACGTCTGTGTTCAAGCACACACAAAAGCGTTCGTATGCGCGCCCTCACAGGTCTGGTGATAACACTCATTTACCACAATGAGAGAATGCAGCTTTACCCCCAGATTAACAATAGGCTGAACCTGCTGTTTGATGACGAGGAGAACATTCTGCTTGCGCAGGCAGCGGTCAAGAGTCTGCTCAGAAGTACGGAAACTGAGCGCATATCAAAAGATATAAGTGAGAACATAATTCCCACACTCACCAAGATAGCTCCTGAACTGGGCAAGAACAAGGATGATAACAATCCCGATGTTCCTGAAAGCAAAATATACAACATTCATGACAAGCTTGAAGACAGCGGCATAGCAGACAAAATGCGCTCATTTGCACAATTGCAACAGGAGGGCGCAGATATAAACATGCCATCCTTCAGCCAGCTGAAAGGTTTCTCATTCTTCAACACGCTTGAAAACTGGTTTATGCCATTCTACAAGGAGAACCAGAATGTATCTTCCCTGTTCCCGGAGAACAGCGATGAGAGCAATTCCAATATGATTGATGTTCTGTTAAGGAACGGAAGCATTTGTGACAGTGACAAGTATTCACTCTGTCTGAACATAAAATCTGTGCCAGACTCCATACGCACGTCCCTGCTCACAAACCTTAAGGATGAGACTGAAGCGTCAGCAGAGATAGAGACTGACGGCATTTCTGCTGACAGCACCTACATAAACCACTACGTTCAGGATATATACCGTTTCTTTAAGCTGCACAAAGACCGCCGCTATTATACAGATATATTCTCTTCTAAACTGGATATTCACAACATGGAGTTCTTTAGGTTTATCAACCCAAACAACTCTTTTCTGCCAGAGATTGCATCTTTTTACTATAGCAAACAACTCTCGGCAGAGTCTGTTGACGCATACATCAAGCTGCTTGCCACTGACACATCTAACCTACAATACTACAAAGCATTAGGAAATTGCTATATACGACTCCAAAACTATGACAAGGCGCTTGAGTGTTGGGAGAAGGCAGATATTATAGAATCAGACCAAGAGGGAACCATAAAGAAATTAGCATTCTGCAACAAAAAGATGGGGAACTATCAGGCAGCTGAAAAATATTATGCGTCACTGCTGGCATCGGACGGAGATAACATTAAGTACCTGTATAACATTGCGGTTTGCCAAATATGGCAAGGCAAATTAAAACCTGCAATCAACAATTTATACAAGATACGTTTTATAAACGACGATGTTAAAGAATCTGCCGAGTATAGTTTATATCTTGGCATCTGCCTGTGGAAAGAAGACAAAAAACGCGACGCCATGGAGTGTTTCAAGCGGTTCTCTCCGCTGCATGAACTGGAGAAAGCTCTTCTGGCATCGCCGGTAAAAATTTCACAAACAGAGACGAACTACATTATTGACTACATAAGGCTGAGCTGACAAACTGTATCATATACGTTCCAAAACAGTACGCACAAGTTCAGCCATTTTTGGCTTGTAATCTCCAATAAAACGCTTACCCACCCTGTTTGCTATAACAAGGCATACAGTAAGCGCTTTGTGTCCTAACATCCCTGCAAGCCCCGCCAGCGCTGATGACTCCATCTCAAAATTAGTAATACGTGCGCCCTTGTAGCAGAAAGACTCTATTTTGGCATTGAGGTTCTCATCTTGAAGCGGTATTCTCAGCCGCCTGCCCTGCGGACCATAAAAGCCGCTTGAGGCTATTGTATTACCCCTGACCATATCATTTTTTGCAATACGTTCAAGCAAGACCTCACTGTTTTTTGCACAATACGGGACTCCATGCTCCAGGGCAAATCCAGTGTGGGATATAAACTCACGCTCAAAATCAAGGTCACGCACACGCTCTGTATCGGCGTAGAAATGCATGACACCGTCAAATCCTATAGAACGTTCTGATGCAATATACGTTCCCTCTGGCACAAAAGGCTGCAAGCCTCCACAGGTACCTATACGCACAATGTCAAGACTTACGCTCTCCTGCTTATCCTCCCTCTTTGTAAAATCAATATTCGCCAAAGCGTCAAGCTCATTAACCACGATGTCTATATTTCCAGTACCGATACCAGTTGAAAGCACCATAACACGCTTGCCTTTGAACGAGCCTGTGGCACTGCGGAACTCACGATTCTCATTTACGCAGTCTATTCTGTCAAACATGGATGACACCATGTCCACCCTGCCACGGTCTCCCACAAGTATAATTTTTTGAGCTATCTCCTCTGGTTTTACATGAAGGTGGAACGCACTGCCGTCAGAATTTATTATAAGCTCAGAATCAGCGTATTTCATATTAAAATGGTATTTAAGGTTAGAGAATGATGTTATAAACAATAGCAAATATAAAAATTTCTGCTTTAATTTGCAAATCAAAGGATTAAGATTATAGTATAGTTAGAAAAAAATGGTTAAATTTGCGTCTTATTTTACATATTATGGAAAAACAGAATAAAGACACAGCTATACTTCTGCTTCACTGTCCTGACAAGCAAGGTATTATTGCAGCAGTAACTCAGTTTATAAACATAAACAAGGGTAATATCATACGTCTTGACCAATACACAGACACTGTTCAAAAAGTGTTCTTTATGCGTGTGGAATGGGAGTTGGAGGGTTTCATGATTCCCAAGGAAAAAATTAACGAGTACTTTGACACATTGCTGGCACAGCGCTATGAGATGGCGTTCAAGATATATTTCAGCACTCAGAAACCACGCATGGCTGTGTTTGTATCCAAGCAGTCACACTGCCTGTATGACCTGCTCGCACACTATGAAGCCGGTGACTGGGACGTGGAGATTCCACTTATAGTGAGCAATCACCCTGACTTGGAGCATGTGGCTAAAAAATTCAATATTCCATACTATGTTTTTCCTATAACAAAAGACAATAAAGATGAACTTGAACCTAAGGAGTTAGAGCTGCTTGCCAAGGAGAATATAGACTTTGTAGTGCTTGCGCGTTATATGCAGATTATATCACCTGAGATGATACGCAGGTACCCGAACCGAATAATAAACATACACCACTCATTCCTTCCTGCGTTTGTGGGAGCAAGGCCGTATCATGCAGCATACGAGCGTGGTGTAAAGATTATTGGAGCCACCAGCCACTATGTTACAGAGGAGCTTGACGCTGGTCCTATAATCCGCCAGGATGTTACGCGAATAACCCATAAAGATACAGTAGAAAACCTTATGCGCAAAGGTCAGGACCTTGAAAAAGTGGTTTTGTCAAATGCAGTTGAAAAACAAATTGCGCACAAGATTTTGGTGTATAAGAATAAGACTATTATTTTTTAATGATCGCAGTAATAAAATATAATGCCGGAAACATTCACAGCGTGGTTCATGCACTGCGCAGGGAGGGCGTGGAACCGGTGGTCACAGATGACAAAGAACTAATCCGCTGTGCTGACAAGGTTATATTTCCAGGAGTGGGAGAAGCATCAACCACTATGCGCCACCTGCATGAGCATGGGTTAGACACTTTGATAAAGAGCCTCACACAGCCTGTGCTTGGAATCTGCCTTGGAATGCAGCTTATGTGCAACCATTCAGAAGAGGGAGGCGCTGACTGCCTTGGGATTTTTGATGTTGACGTAAAAAAGTTTGTACGCACAAGCGATGAAGACAAAATCCCACACATGGGCTGGAACCAAATTACAGAGCTGCGCTCACCGCTTATGGAGAATGTGATTGATAAAGGATACGTTTACTTTGTTCACAGCTACTATGTGCCATTATGCGCTGAAACCATAGCAAGAACAGACTATCTTATACCATTCAGCGCAGCGCTGAACAAAAATAACTTTTACGCCACACAGTTCCATCCTGAAAAAAGCGGCACCGTAGGCTCAAAAATCTTACAGAATTTCCTGGCCCTTTAACTTTCAACTTTCAACTCTCAACTTTCAACTAATATGATAGAGTTAGTTCCAGCCATAGATATTATTGACGGCAAATGTGTACGCCTGAGCCAGGGTGATTATAACACTAAAAAAGTGTATGGTGAAAATCCAGCCGATATGGCAAAGAGGTTTGAGGATTGCGGCATAAAGCGTCTGCATGTGGTGGATCTTGACGGAGCCAAAGCGGCCCACATAGTAAACTACAAGACACTTGAGAGCATCACAAGCCAGACAAACCTGATAGTGGATTTTGGGGGCGGACTGAAGACCGATGAAGACCTGCGCATAGCATTTGAAAGCGGAGCTTCAATGGTTACAGGAGGTAGCATCGCTGTAAAGAGCCCCACAGTGTTTGAAGGCTGGATAAAAAAATACGGAGCAGACAAAATCATTCTGGGTGCTGACGTAAAGGACAAAAAGATAGCGGTTACAGGCTGGCTTGAAGATACCGAATTGCAGCTCTCTGATTTTCTCAGTAACTATATAGCCAAAGGCATAACCAAAGTTATTTGCACAGACATAGCAAAAGACGGTATGCTCAAAGGCCCGTCTATAGAACTGTACAAGGAGATTCTTGCAGCCCACCCCACCCTGCATCTTATTGCAAGTGGCGGCGTAAGCTCCATGGCAGACATCCACGCCCTTGATGCGGCAGGAGTCCCGGCCGTGATTTTTGGGAAAGCAATATATGAGGGGAAAATTACGTTTAAAGAGTTAGAACAAATTAATTTATCATGTTAGCAAAACGTATTATACCATGTTTGGACGTCAAGGACGGCAAGACAGTTAAAGGAGTGAATTTTGTAAATTTCCGTGACGCAGGAGACCCAGTGGAGATGGGCAAACAATATAGTGAAGCAGGAGCAGATGAGCTTGTTTTTCTTGATATTACAGCATCGTTCGAAGGACGTAAAACTTTTGTAGATATGGTTAAACGTGTGGCAGCAGGTGTGAGCATACCATTCACTGTGGGTGGTGGTATCAACGAGCTCTCCGATGTGGAGACTCTGCTTAACGCAGGCGCCGACAAGGTTTCAATAAACTCATCAGCCCTACGCAATCCGCAGCTTATCACAGATATTGCAAAGAACTTTGGTTCCCAGGTATGCGTAGTTGCAATAGATGCTAAAGAAGAGGCGGCTGGAGACTGGACCTGCTACGTTAAAGGCGGACACGTACCCACAGAACGCAAACTGTTTGAGTGGGCAAAGGAGGCGCAGGAGCGTGGAGCCGGTGAAATTCTGTTCACCAGCATGAGTCATGACGGCGTAAAGCAAGGCTACCCTAACGACGCTCTTAACCGCTTGCACTGTGAGCTTAGCATTCCTGTAATAGCATCAGGCGGTGCAGGCAGGATGGAAGATTTCAGAGACGCCTTTCTTGTAGGCCACGCCGATGCGGCCCTTGCTGCAAGCGTATTCCACTTTGGAGAGATAAACATTAGAGACCTGAAAGAATATCTGAAGAGACAGAATATTCCAGTTAGATAAGTAAAGGAGTTCAGGAGTTTTGGAGTTTAGGAGTTAATTTTTTCAATTCTCAATTCTCAATTAATTCGATTTACCGATTAACCGATTAAACAACATATAGTATGGATTTTGAAAAACAAGGCGGACTAATCCCTGCAATTATCCAAGACGCAGACACAAGCAAGGTGCTAATGCTTGGATATATGAATGAAGAGTCTCTTAAAATAACTAAAGAGATAGGAAAAGTTACATTCTGGAGCCGTACACGCAAGTGTTTGTGGACCAAAGGGGAAACCAGCGGGAATTTCCTTAACGTAGTATCTATGAAAGAAGACTGCGACAAAGACACTCTTCTAATAAAAGTACACCCAGTGGGGCCTGTATGCCACACAGGCAGCGATACATGCTTTGATGAAGTTAACGAGTCAGACCCTGTGATGTTCTTTAAGACCCTGCAGGAGTTTATTGAGCGCCGTCACGCAGAAATGCCAGAAGGTTCCTACACCACTTCACTCTTTAAGGCTGGCGTAAACAAAATGGCACAGAAAGTTGGAGAGGAAGCGGTAGAGACAGTTATAGAGGCCACCAACGGTACCGACGGCAGGCTAATATATGAAGCCTCTGACCTCATGTATCACTTAATAGTACTGCTCACTTCAAAAGGATTGAGCATTGAAGATATTGCAAAAGATTTGATAAAAAGACATAAAGTAACAAAAAATGAG
>JAEEGL014280526.1_pt1 | contig 10622 bp, 12 predicted proteins | sample 9134231 | NCBI WGS metagenome assembly JAEEGL01 (sample SAMN16246548, study PRJNA631951) | gut metagenome | biome: gut microbiome; feature: rumen; material: fiber-attached | host: Bos | place: Iran: Karaj | collected 2018-10 | reverse complement strand
GACCCACCCCCAACGGACCCACCCCCAGCCCCTCCCTATAGGGCGGGGAGTAGATAGTGATGCCGCCGAACAACAGCTAAGTTCTTCGTCATCGTTATCGTTAGGGTTAAGGTTATCGTTAAGGTTATCGTTAAGGTTATCGTTAAGGTTATCGTTAAGGTTAAGGTTAGCGTTATCGTTAAGGTTAACGTTAAAAAATCACCTCCCACTTGCACAGATTAGATTATTTTTATAATTTCGTTGTTTCAATAGAAAACCCCACACTTTCATCAAAACACTACAAATCAAACAATAATATACAAATCTAGATATTCTTGACACAATGAAATACAATCGAGTTCTTTTAAAATTGAGCGGAGAGTCGCTCATGGGCAGCCAAAGTTACGGCATAGACCCTACAATGCTTGAGCAATATGCTAAAGATATACGTCAAGCCGTTGAACAGCACGTCGAAGTCGCCATAGTCATCGGTGGCGGCAACATTTTCAGAGGTTTGAGTGGAGCCGCCAAAGGCATGGACCGTGTTCAAGGCGACTACATGGGCATGCTCGCCACGCTTATTAACAGCATGGCGCTTCAAGCCGAACTTGAAAAACAAGGACTTAAAACCGAGCTACTTAGCGGACTCGCCATAGAACCCATCTGCAAAGAGATGAGCCGTCGTCGTGCCATAGAGGCAATGCAAAACGGCAAGGTTGTCATCATCGGAGGAGGCAGTGGCAACCCATTCTTCACCACCGACACAGCATCCGCACTTCGTGCCGTCGAAATCAAAGCCGACGCCATTCTCAAAGGCACCCGTGTCGATGGCGTTTACACCGCCGACCCCGAGAAAGATCCCTCAGCAAAAAAATATGAGCAGCTCACCTTCCAAGAGGCCATGGCAAAAAAACTCAAAGTCATGGACCTCACCGCCTTTGCGCTATGCGAAGAAAACAACCTCCCCATCTATGTCTTCGACATGAACAAGCCCGGCAACCTCCTCAAAGCTGTTAGCGGCGAGAACATCGGTACCGAAGTGCACAAATAACACTACCCAGCGAATTAATTAATAACTATATAACACCTATCATTCATGAACGACTTATCAAAAGCTTGCATTGACGAAGCTAACCAAAGTATGCACAGCGCCATCAATTTCCTTGAGAAAGAGCTGGCCAAGATACGCGCAGGCAAAGCCAATCCCGGCATGCTCGACGGAGTGAAAATCGACTATTACGGAACACCCACCGAAATCAGCCAGGCAGCAAACATCAGCACCCCCGACCCGCGCAACATCGTCATCCAACCTTGGGACAAAACCATCATCGGCGCCATCAACAAGGCCATCCTCGACGCCAACCTCGGTTTCACCCCACGCCATGAGGGCGAAATCCTTCGCATCGTCATCCCCCCTCTGACAGAGGAACGACGCAAAGAACTCACCAAAGCAGCCAAAACAGAAGTTGAAAACAGCAAGGTGAACATCCGCAACGCACGTCGCAACGTTATGGACAAAGTGAAAAAACTCAAAGACAAATCCGTCCCCGAGGACGAAGTGAAACAAGTCGAAAAAGAGATTCAAGACATCACCGACAAATTCATCGGTGAATGCGACAAAATCTTCGCCGCAAAAGAAAAAGAGATCATGACAGTGTAATGAAGATCCTTCATTTCGACAGTCTCGAATCAACCAACAAATATTGTGAACTCCTCGACCCTCAAAGCCTCGAGGAGTTCACTGTTGTCTGCGCACACGAGCAGACCGCCGGCAAAGGACAAAGAGGCAACACCTGGTTTAGCGAGCCATACAAAAATCTCACCTTCAGCGTCATACTCAACCCAACCTTTATCGCCGCCGCCGACCAGTACAATTTAACCATGTGCCTCGCTCTGGCGGTGGCAGAGACCATCGACATCTATTGCGGCAAAAAAAGAGCGCAGATAAAATGGCCCAACGACATATATGTCGATGGCAAAAAGATATGCGGCATCCTCACCAGCAGCAGCATAAGCAATGGATATCTATCCCGGTCAATTTGCGGTATAGGACTCAACGTCAACCAAACCATATTCCCTGACTGGATACCCAACCCCACCTCCATCAAACTGCTCACCAATAAAGATACCGACACAAACAAAGTCCTTGAATCATTTTTGAGCAACCTACAGCGACTCTACCTTGTCACAAAAAATGACGCCGAAGCCATAAAGAAAAGCTATCTAGGGAGGCTTTACCGGCTCGACAAGACAGCAAGATACAAGTACATAGGGAAAGAAATAGAGGCCACGATACGAGGCATAGACCAATTCGGACATCTCCGCCTTGAGCACAACGGAAAAGAGATCGTATGCGACCTTAAAGAAGTTATGTTTCTTTAATCGCAACCCCGACCATTTCTGTCTGCTACAACTTCTCAAACTGCCATTTTATCCCATCATCATATGGCACAAAATCATCTATGGTATTGTAGGCAGGGTCGTATAGAAAATACAAATTGTTGCCACCCTTCATCGCTCTAACATGGTCAACAAGCAATCTTTCAACAAAAAGAGTGCCACATTGGTAGCCCAAATCCCGAGCCAAACGGTATGCATCGTTGACATCTATACGGTCAAACGAGGTACGCATATTTGCCTTGTCACCATTCAATGATGTCACCGTGCCATGGAAATCATCGTCGACACTGGCATCCTTATAAAACACCTGAGCCGTGTCGGCATTGTCAAACCTGAGCCATACCCCCAACGAAAAATGGCGTAGCATGTAGTCGTACGAAAATTTTGAACCTCGACGGGTTTCAAAGCCACTAGTCTCGGGCTTCACATATTCCTCTGCCTCCATCTGGACAAAATCAACGACTATATGATTGTCGTCAGCCTTAGGCAACGACGATTCCGACTGCACCACGACGACAGGAATATGAGTGCGACTCAGCACAAAAAGGAACATTTCAGAAAACTGTGAGATGAAAATACTATCGTCAATCTTGTCAAGAATTGCCGTTTTCGAGCTAATAACCGAGTCCTGCTCATGTTCCGACATAAACATAAAACCAGCTATCTCGTTGAGCGAGCTATTTGTGTGTATCACCTTCGATGGCAAAGCGACATATATCTGTTCCGTAGCATTGCCTTTGGCGCGCCCAAACTTGTACAGATAAGAACCTGCATAGTACAAGTCACTCTTACATCCCACAAAAACCATCGACAACAAAACACATACAATCAATACATTCTTATTCTTCATGTTGTTTGCTTACATTACAATTGTATTCTTTTAACGAGACATGAGCCAATATATTGTGTATCCAAACTCCTCAAAAATCCTGGGGTCGCAGAGCATGTCTACTTAAAAGACTCTCATTGACATGATGTGGCAGCACCAAATTCCACCAAACCAATCTTTGGTTTACTTGTCATTTTTAAGTTTTCGATATGATCATAAACGAAATGCCTATTTTTTGATTTTGAATCCCTTTTGTATTCTGACGATGGCAACAATTCAAATGAATTTATTGTTGCATCAAACAGTTCCTTGCAGGACGAGTCAACATTACAATAACAAATCGCTGATATATACCATAAACTATTATACCACTCATTTTGGCACACGTACTGTTTATCTATATATAATAGTTCTCTCCAGTATTTTATTGCAAAATCCAATCCATAAAAATCATATATGGAAATAGTGTCCCCAAAACAACTTATCTGTTCTTTATGTGGTAAGTATTTGATAGCGTCCGAAATACTCTTATCTTTACACCAGCATTTCATATAAGGCGTGTAACCACCTATTGAATAATAGCAAATAGAACTATGTCTGGAAAGCAAAACCAGACTGTACTTTGCCCAGGAATTAAATATTCAAAGGGATTATGTTCTGGTGGCAATGAGATTTGTGAACAATAGTTGTCACCACTACCCTCTGGAGCAAAATAGATATTCACATTTTGACATAAAACAAAATGGAACAAAAGTAATTCGATTATTAATATAAAAGTTCACAGGATATCATTATACTATCACCTCGGGGATCAATTGCAAAAATCAGAGTACGTATTTGGTGGTAAAACATGGCCTTTTTTACAACAACGAATTAAAAATCCGTATAATGTTTTTGAGGTGCATGTGCAAAAACTTTAGGTGAATTGTTTCTACAATGACGTAAAAGAGATTACCCGATTATCTAAAGAATTTTTTTGGTCTTTCCATTCTTTTATATTTATATGGTATTATGAAATCTGTGCCTCTGAAATAATCGTCTTTATCATCGGATGGCATTTCGCCCGTATCATCTCCGTATATTCGTATTTCTTTTTCACCTTGTCCATGTTCAAACAGGATTTCAACATCTTCATCTTTAACAAATTCTCTAGCTATTACAACAAACAAATAGCCTTTATGCTCAATACAGCCTATTATACGTAAGGTATCTCCTATTTCCAAAGCATTTGTTTCGTGGATATTCTCATACAATGTAAATCTCATAAAGCTGTTTTTCATTGGAAGAATACTGCAATGATAGTAATCAATCTCCCTATAAAAACCATAAAGACTGATCAGGAAAAACACTCCACTTCCATCATCATCAAAGAAACCTCGTGTTTCAGTTTCCGAAACAGAAAGATCCATATGTCTTCGAAGAACTGAATCTTTAAGTGTCAAATTGTTTGCGAAGACCGACACTTTAAGACCTTTATCAAATCTCAGAGTGTCGATACAGTTGTAGTAAATGTTTGATTCAGAATAACTGTTTTGAGTTTTTACATTCACATACAATAACAAAAAAAATAGTATAATTAGTACCTTCTTCATTTGCAGAACAATAAAAATCCATTATTATTTTTTGATATAAGGTCACGCAGCTTTCCTTCTGGAATCTTAGTGCCATACTTGTTAACAATCAAGTCAAAACGATACTCTTTTCCACAAAAAGACAGATAGGATGGCACACCCAAAGATTTTGAATAATTCATGTCTTGTTCTGACGGAAGCAATGATAGTCCACGATTGCCTGGATGATAGTGCCGCCATTTTGAAGCATTGTATTTATTAACATCAATATTACTGACTTTTATTTCATCCGTCAAATGCGATGTTACAAGCTTTCCAGAACCATCTTTTTTGTCATAACAATTCCATTCAACATCAGAGTCCATATTGCAATTGTTTTTTCCCATCAAGAAATCATATACGCTATTCGCATCATGAATTGTGCTAAAATCAACAATGGTATTTATTTCATTATTTCTACTGACTGTCAGTGTTCCTAAGCATTTGTATGTTTCTATTATTTTATCTTCATAAAGAAATTCTACCATTTGCTTCCCAAAAGATTCATCGCTCACATTAATAGACGAATAACCAGTATTTAGATCAATAGAGACTATAGTATCCATACCCGTTGGGTCCACCAACTTCACCGGACTCCATGCACAGTAGGCATAGGGGGAGATACTCAGGTACTTGTCCGCCATTGGGTCCACACTCAAAAACAATCCACTCAAATCGCTGTCATAGTACCTCGCTCCGAAGTAGGAGAAGCCCGTTTCACGGTCGCGTTCCTTGCCGGTGAAAGGGGTTGAAGAAACAAGGTCGCTTTGGACAACTGTTTTATGTGGAATTGTGTTCATCGGTTATAGTATAACGGATTTCATTTTTTGTATCATACGGCAGTTTCTTGTTGTCATTTATTATAAGTATACTATTTACATTTGTGGTTGAAAAATCCAAGCCGAGCAGAACACTTGTCTTCACATTTTGCAGAAGATTTGAACGTTATCAGATTCATAAGTTATATGATTAATAATACTATAAAAGGCATTGAAATTTGCAGTAAAAAGAAAAAAAACGATGTCAATGTAAATAGTATTCTGTTTTCTTTACCAAGAAGGATGTTGTTTTTCACATCCAAAATAAAATCCTTGTTACGGATCCACCAAATGATAAATGGCAATATAGTGACTCCTAATAATATCATAGATCCATTTGCGACTTTTACGTGGTCCTCAAAGAAAAAATATTTTTCAAGAATTTTTGCCCAAAAAACCAATATGGTTATTGTTAGACACATCCATGTCAAGAGCGGTGTTATACGAGCTCCTATTTCAACAACATCATTGATGCCTCGATTTCTTCGTACACGCCAATCCTCCCCTCCAAAACACCAATGCAAAAGCATTCCTAGTGGAGTAAAGACAAACATAAAAAAACGAGTCGTGCTATCGCAAAAATATGCGAACAAGATAGCTGCTATTTTTGTCAAATACTTCATTTCCGATTAATGTGTTTTTTTATAAATAGTTTCACCCATAGTTCGACCTAAGCAATCAAAACCAATATTTATCCCAACACCAACAACGAACCCGATTATTGCGCCAGGAACAGCACCTATGCCACCAAAGAAAGAGCCTGCTGACGCACCGGCCATAGTACTAGCATATAGTGATACGCCTGTGCCCAAAGCTCCACCTATTGCAGAATACGTTTCGGGAGAGTTTATCCCGTTTTCTTGAATGCTACTTCGCACATCATTTGCGGTAAGCAAAATAGTGATAGCACCTCCTCCGATTTTCAATCCCTTCCCTGGTATTGACTGTCCGATAGGCTTTATGTGATTACGTGCCGTTCCATGAGATAATTTGTCATATTTGGTTCTCTTGTAGCTGAAATACCCATCACTTCCTACTCCAACAACATCGTCCAAATAAGAAACACTGGTCACGGCACTTAAAGCAATTCCGTAAGCATTTAATTCCGAGACATCACAGTCCTCATACCCCCCACGTTCCCCAACAACAGCTCCAGTTTCAAGATAGGGATTCCACTTCTTGGTTTGTAATCCCTCGCCATAAAGATATATTCCATCTGGTGTGGTTTTGTATCCTTCACCTGCATTTGCCATTCCATTAGGTGTATGAATTGAGTCCCTACCATCTGGATCAACAAGTTTTACTGGGCTCCATGCGCAATAAGCATACGGCGAAAGGCTCGGATATTTGTCGCTTATCGGGTCCACGCTCAAGAACAGCCCACTCAGGTCGCTGTCGTAGTACCTCGCTCCGAAGTATGAAAACCCCGTCTCACGGTCCCGTTCCTTGCCGGTGGAAGGGATGAATTTGTCAAGTGTATTTGTGTTGCGGTAGAGCATGTTTTTTAATAACGGTTATGAATCCATGTGATATTTTTGCAAGAAAGGTAGCACTATGAATTGCATGTTAAAGATCGAATTCACCTATCAAAATAGTGTCCCCAATTTCTCCCAAATCAAGACTTTGCGATTATTTTAGTGGAAAGCATATATTAATAATTGAAGTAAGTATCAAAATATCCATACAAACTAATGCGAGAAAAAACAGCATTTATTCCACCTCTAATAGGTTGATAGCCAAAGTTTGCATTATAGTGACGGATGTAAGTGTTCGATTTATAACAATCGCCATTAGTGTTGTCATTTTTATAACCATCTAATAAACAATTCCAATCCAATTCATCGAAAAGAGGATCTGATTTAATCCATTGTTGAATCATAGAACTAAGCATGCTTATGTTAAAACGGTCTACCAAATTGTCAAAGAAAATCTTCAAATCGTTTTCGCGATAACCACTAACTCGAATCCAATTACTTCCTACATAGTTAAGTACAAGATTATGTGAATCGAATTTTATAACATAATAATCCATATACTTTTGAGGTATTTTGAATATTTGAATGTAATATAAATCACCTTCATAATTTTTTGTACCACGATGATAATGCAAAGGGATTTTGGGAGAGGCAACAAAATGGAACGTATCATATCTAGATGATAATTTATTCTGATAATAATCAAAGTAATGATCAACATCATAGTTATTAAGGGTTGATTCATCCATTAAACAGCTTAAAAACAATATTTTTTTGTCAAGTTCCGTGTATCTTTCCTGGAGGTAAGCCGTTTTAACACTCACTGACATAATAATATTCAGTGTAAGAAATATTTTAATAATCCATAGGATCCGGCCTTGGAATGGAACCTTTTGATACAATATATTTTTCATAATCAAAAGAAAATTTTGTTGTAGGAATTTTTAGATAGGGCAAACCCATATTGTTTGTATTATTATTGTAGTCGGGTCTACTTATGGCGAAAAGAACATCTCCAAATTCATTAGATAATGTACCTAGACCTTTGTGTTCATCGTTAAAACCATCAAGATATATATCTATTTTGAATTGGTTATTTAATATGCCTATAACTTCATTCTCTTCACCTAAGAAGTATCGAAAAGTAGTTGTCCCTACGGCACCAGTTCCCGAATCATAGCGATCGTCTTCTAGACCAACATAAATATTGATGGGACTACCTGCAAAGGATATATTGTCTATTAAATCATATTCATCCTTGTTGGTTTTAACAAAAGAATCCAAAAGAGATGCAACCGTCATATATTTTTTATTCTCTTCTATCACATAATCAATTTGGTCATTATACGCTTTGATTACATCTGCATCTTTGGAATTTTGGATTAAATGCTGATAATAGGCAACATTTGTACTAATATCTTTATATTGTTCATATGCATTTATAATGGTATCTCCATCCGGATCCACCAGCCTCACAGGATTCCATGCGCAGTAGGCATACGGCGAAATGTTCGGATACTTGTCCGCCATCGGGTCGACGCTAAGGAACAGCCCCGACAAGTCGCTGTCGTAGTACCTCGCTCCGAAGTATGAGAAGCCTGTCTCACGGTCCCGTTCCTTGCCGGTGAAGGGTGTGTTATTTTGACAACAATATACATATTGATAACAAGTACTTTGAAAATGCCAAGATTTACCATTCTTGGCGCTGCCGAATAATGTGGTATGTTGGCACGATATGTTTGTGAAAGTTTGCAAAACACTGGATTTGTTGATATAACGCTATTGAAGGTGTCTTATTGCTTTTGAATGGATTGAATGTATTGAGTATTCGAAAAAAATTATAATAAGTTGCGTCGGATTGCAAATCCGCCGCAACGGGGACATTCGCCACGACGGGATTGCAGATTAACAACAACAGACCGAATACCCTCATTGACACACATTACCAAATTGTCCATACCTTTGGTCTAAACTCCATCCATCTTTTACGTTTATAGACAGCATAATACTCTTTATATAAATCGTCAAATTTTATTTTGAAATGAATTTCAAGGTACTGTAAATCTCTGTATGCTTTGCATATTTCAAAACCTAATTCGGTTATCATATATTTGACATAGTTACCTCTTGAGTCAATTTTTCCCAAGGTCTTCCCTATAGTTAGTGTAAATGGTATTGTGTCTATAGTTATGTAACAACTTTCATTTACCATTTTAGGCACAGTGTAATATGCAACAAATGGTACTTTACTCCCATTCTCATCGAATGCTGTAAAAGAACATAATTCAAAAGAGACACCATTAGGACTATAAATGTCAATTAAAAAAGGGTAGTAATATCCTGTAGAATCAGAAGGACAACATTTTGATGCATACTTTCCGTTCGGTCCGTGATAACTAAAAAAACCCTTTTTAAAAATAATAAAAATTGTGTCTTTGTTCGCATTCAAAAGAATAGTGTCCTCCGACTGGCAAGTTTCTGTACTTGTGCTAGATAAAGGGTATGGCTCTATTCCAGCCGAAACCAAAGTCATATCTTTCCCCGTAGAAATACAGGAAGAATGCAGTATCCCAAATAAGAAAATGATGAAAAAAAGTTTTTTATTCATAATAATCTCTCCTTTTACATCGTCTCGTCAATAGCCTTCGTTGCGACTTTTTTGGCAACCTCATGGAATGTAAGTCCCGTTTTTCCAAATGATTCACTGCCTTTCTCACTATCTGGATTATCTTTATTCATTTTGTTATGTGATTTTCCATCTGTCGATTTCGGGTTGATAATAGAATAATCTCCGGTCTCTAATTTGTCTTGCATATAATTCCAGAGTATGCTGTCGTTTTGGGCTTCTGTTAATGTTGGGATATTGTCCAAAGTCACGTCAATACCATTTTCATATGCATAGTCTGCATATACCTCCAAAAAATTTGAATGGGAATAAAAATCGGCAATCGTATGTAATTCCCTTCCAGCTCTGATATAACGGCCCTTTTTGATGTCTTTTACTGCACCATCAAATGCCTTGTTATACAGCGATACTATGTCGTTAGAATTGTGTTTCCCATCAATATGAACATTTGAAATTGCAAAAAGGAAAATATCCGAATGTATTCCAGTTCCGTAACTTAATAATGCAGTTTTAAGCCTTTTAATTCCATTTTCATTCGCTTTCTCTTTAACCATAGCCACGTGTATTTTTATGTCAAACGAACCGTTTGGGTCAATTTGGGTAATAGGATTCCAATGGCAATAATGATATGGAGAATTTTCAGGATATTTGTCCGCCATCGGGTCCACGCTCAAGAATAGCCCGCTCAAATCGCTGTCGTAGTACCTCGCTCCGAAGTAAGAATACCCCGTTTCTCTATCCCGTTCCTTGCCGGTGAAAGGGGAACATATGGATGGTCTGTAGTTTTGGCGGTTTTTCATGGATAGCTATTACAATAACAGAATGCTAATCATTATAGTATGTCACAATAGAATGTTAATCAGATAAAAAGAGGGTTTTATCTCT
>JAEEGL013483868.1_pt1 | contig 10622 bp, 5 predicted proteins | sample 9134231 | NCBI WGS metagenome assembly JAEEGL01 (sample SAMN16246548, study PRJNA631951) | gut metagenome | biome: gut microbiome; feature: rumen; material: fiber-attached | host: Bos | place: Iran: Karaj | collected 2018-10 | reverse complement strand
TGGGGTTTGATATAATCAATCGCTTTATCACTACTGATGACCGAATGTCCCAAGCGATGCTCAATATCGGCGCTTGCAGTTTCAGTTGACTACAAATTGTAGGCAACTCAACTCCCTCTGTAATTTGTGCCGGTTCCTTTCGTATAAAATTTCACGATATTGCTTAAAAATTAACGTTTATGTAAAATTTTTAACAAAATTGTTGCATATATCAGAAATTTATTGTACCTTTGCAGCGTGAAATTGCTTCAATGGTGAAGCCATTAGCGAATATGAAGCCTTCTTGCTATGTAATGGATTTGCAAGAGTTTGACAAGTTGCTCGCAGAAGCACAGAAAGATGGCTCTATTACGATAGAGAAGAATGTAATCACAGGTATAGAAAGTAAAGTTTTTCAGTTATGACAACAAATACACAAATACGGTACTCGTCTCCGATAGTTGAGGAGGCTACCAAAAGCATTACGGATCAGGAGCGTGCTATCTTCGATCTCAATTTCCGTATATCGGAACGTATTTATCAGATTATGCGCCAGCGAAACATGAACAAACGCGAATTGGCGCGTTTGACGGGAAAGAAAGAGTCCGAGGTGAGCAGGTGGTTTATGCTCGGTCATAATTTCAGTTGCAAATCTATAGCCATTATTCAACAAGCATTAGGATCCCCAATAATTGAAGTAGCATAATCGTCCTCAATCTGTGCCATAGTCGTTTTTCCATTTTTTTGCATAGTTTGCAAAGGTACGAAAAATATTCCATACATCAAAATATTTTTCCAAAAATCGTAATATTCTATTGTTTTTGGTCGTTTTGGACTAATTCTCCCACAGATTAGACAGATTGAACGGATATATAAACAATAGCCTGCAAGATTAACCTGCAGGCTATTGTTCGATAACATAGACTCTATTCAGAGGATGTTTTAATTCTATAGAACGGATTAGCGGAGTGGCTGACCGCTGAGGCTGTAGGTCTTGCCGTTTCGCTCGATATACAGTACGCCGTTTTTGATGACCTTATTGGTGGACACATTGCTCATCTGTTCATCAAGGGCGGTGGGAGTGGTATCTACCTTGTTGAGTTTGGCTTTGAGGGCTGCTATCTGAGCTGCCGTAAGCCATCCGCCTTTGATAAAATGCTGCTTCACCGCCTCATTGAAGGTGGGATCAGTAGCCGGATCCACGCCGCACATATGACGGAGGCAGTAACGGATCGTATTGGGATGGCGGTACTCCTCGATTCGCATTTCGGACGTACGGAAATAGTCCTGGCTCAATTCGCTCCACGGAGCATCGCACAGCGCACCGAGTGTTTCGCTAAATGCACCTGTACGGTCGGCGCCGATGGCACAGTGGATCTGGAACGGTCCCGGGTGTGCATCATCAATGATAAACTCTACCACCTCCTGTATCCATTGTGCAAAGCGCTCTTCGTCCGAATAATAGATAGCATGATTGAACGAGGGCGTATGTCCGTTACGCGTGCCGACATAGAGCACATTATTGTTTGTTATGATCGATTGATAGTACTCCGGAATGGTGATCGTGTAGTTTTTGCCTCCGCAAGAATAGGTATTACCGGCATGTGAGGTCATATCTCCACTAAGTGCAATATCGCATTTGATGCCGAACTGCTCTGCAAACTGCTGCACATAATACAGCCGCTTCACCTCTGTATCATACTGCTCGCGAGAGGGGTCATAGGGGTGATACGAACGATAAAGATGCTTGGTGCCCGGTACGCGACGGAAATTGGATATACGTGCCTGCTCCATGCTGTCGGTCAGGTTCCACTCGGAGAGCGGCTTCACATACTTGGCATACTGCCAACGAGCGGCTATCTCATCCAAGTCGTCTCCAGGCATAGCAAGGAGCATTTTGTTATCGAAGACCAATCGGCTGTCGATACCGCCTTCCCAAGACGAATGCGAACGGACGTCATATTCGGAGTTATCGGCTTTGACGACATGGAACAGATACTCTACCTGACCGCAGTTACCCACACGCTCCACTGCGCGGAACGGCAGCGTGCGGTAGAAACAGCCGTCGGACGAGTAGTTGGTCAGGCGGTAGCCTTCATCCGCCTTGTCCCAAACGCTAAGGGATCCATAGACATAGACCTTGCTGATGTCCGATTTGGCGATATTAAAGCGCTTGGAAGATGTAGAGAAGATGAAAGTGATCTGCTCGTTGAGGGTATCGAGTTTGTAGCAGTTGTTCTTCTCGGTCGCTGTGAACGTGATACCGTTATAGCCGGTACCCAAGTAGCTGAGTTTGAGCGTACAACCGTTTTCTGTCGTCTGCGGAGTAAGGAGGAAGCCTTGTCCGGCAGTAGAGGTCAGCCCTGCGGTATAGGTAGCACTATAATGCGAGGCATTGACGAGGTTGTCCGGACCGAAGTTGCCGGATTTCCAGGCCTTTGAACCGGAGATCACCGCCATGTACTCGGCATCGGACCAGCCGGAGGTAGGCAGATCGCACATCCATCGGTCAGCAGTAGTCGGATCCGCCATCATCGAATAGACGGACGAATAGGTCGATTTGCCGATAACGAGCATGATCGTGCCATCTTTCCATTGAGTCTGGCTGTTGTCAAAATACATACAGCCGCCGGAGAACGACCATGCGGCAAACAGTTGTGCGGTCAATACTAACGAGACCACGAATACATAGATCCGTTTCATGATATTATTATTTATTATATGGTATTACGCACGCGCGTGACGTTTGCGGAAGTAGATCACTCCCGCAAATGCCAGCGACATCAGTAACAACGGCAGCACGGCATCGCCGATGGGTGAAGGACCGGAAGGGTCTTCGGGGCCACCGATGAGCGATCTACGCGGACCACTTGGGGCATTATTGGCGGGCGCGGTAACGCTTACGGAATTGTACTCTGCCGGAGTCGTGTTGTTGAACGGCTCATAAACCGTACCGTTGTACGCATTGCCGGTGCTGATAATCTGCTGGCTCTGAATAGCCGGATCACGCGGCTGCGTGAAATCCTGTGCATTCGCAGGTACCAGGCACGCCAACAGCGTGCCCAGTACCAGTATGTTCATTAACTTTCTCATATCGTAAGTTTTTATGTATTTGTTCTTGTTTTATTTTACTATCGCACCGCGTGCGTCAAACATCTTGCCGTCCTTCACAATGTACAGCAGACCATCGATCATGACCTTCTTGATTGGTGATTGGTCATTGGTCATTTGTGATTGTTCAACACCAGTCGCTATCGGCTTGATCGGCGAGATCTCCAATACGAAGCGGTTATCGTACGTACCTGCGCTCAGGTTAACCGTATAATCTAATGCGCTGAGGCTCGTGCGGATGCCTGTCTCGTTATCAATGAGCGTTACGCCGATACTACTCGTGCCATCCGGGATGGAGAAGGTATAATCGCCGTTCTTCTTGATATCCACACCTACCGGAACAATCGTCGTCTGGTTGCTCATTGGCAGAGTATTGCCGGCAACGGTTGCCTCGTCTGCGATGAAGGTATAGATGCAGGACTTGTTGGCATTGAACTCTTTCGTCAAGTCTTCGCCGAACTTAAATCCAGTGCTGACCTCCTCATCGTTGCTCAATGCTACGTATGTACGGTCAATCATCTTTTCGTTCTGTTGCAATTCCAGACGGAATTCTACTTTGCTCGGTTTCTCAGCGTAGGTACGACGAGCTACAATAGATGCAGGTGAACCGCTGGAAGCGCTCCAGGTAATATCACCTTCATATTGAACCATGTAGGCGTGCATAGCGTGGTACGTGTAGCCGCTTGCCGATGTTGCCGTGATGGTATTGTCATCGGCATTCCATGTATAGAGGAAGTTCGGACCAACTTCCGCTATCCATGTGTCATTCGTGAATGATACATCATCGGTGTTGACGTATGTCGGAACACTCATGACATTCCAGTGGCTGTCAAAGATAGTACGGTTGTACGAGGTACGCGGATCGCCTGTGTCAGGTAGGCCTTCCGTTGCTGCCCGGTTGATGGTACACTCATGCGCTGTCAATGTCTGTTCTACATTGGCATTGGTGATATCCGGCATAGTGCCATAAGACGGGAAGTACAACTCTATCTGATCGGATCTGCTCTCAGGTCCCCATACATCTGAACTCTCACCTAACAGATCCAGGTCAATCGCCAATAGGTAACCTTGATCCGGCTCCAGATAATCCGTGTTGCGGTTCATCCATTTCCAGAACGAGCCGTTCTCCAAGAAGTGACCTCTTTCCGCACGATCCTTACCGTCATAACGCTGTATAGCCCAGTGTACACCATAGGTACCGAATCCGATCACCTCGCTCAACTTAACTTTGAACGGGAACGAAATCCAATACAACGAACGTTCGTAGATGGAAGCCGGGGAACCTAACGGTGTGTGCGCGCTCTTATCCTTGTTGGCAAGTGTCCATTTATTGAAACGCATTACGCCGTAAGCCGTTTCAATCTTCGAAATCTTACCGCTTTCACCAAAGGTTAGCTGAGCAATATCGCCTTGGTGCTCACGGATGAACATGATGTCTGCCTCGAGGGTTCTTTCGCTGGTAATGTTTTCATCTACAGGAACATACGAGGCTATCAAGCGATTCGTCTTGAAGTCGTAGAGAATACGGATGTCGTACCAGTTTTCGCCACTACCACCGATCAGAGCTTCCGTTGTAGAAGATGAGCCCTTGAAGTACTGCTCAATCGTATTCGATTCTCCCCAAATGGATTTCAGTTTGATTAGTGCACCGGATTGAGCTTTCACATTAGCTTCGTAAATCCAGTTCTCATCATCCGAGAAGGTAACTTCGTTATTTGACAAAGCTGTTCCGTCTGCCTTCTTAATCTTTCCGTCCGTACTGGAGATTACCAAGAATCGACTATCATCTTCTTGTGCGCCATCCACGTAAGCACGGCTAATCGTGTTATCGTGACGGTTCCACATAAAGCGGACGTTTGCGTTACGTTTCAAATCACCATTGGAATCAATATAGTTATTGATATTCTCCCATCCGGCAACTGCATTGCTCTCGCGAATCAAGGTATCCGAGATGCTCGGGCTGTAGTCATTGGCAATACAGAACTTCACGTTCTTGCGGCCTGCATCGTCTTTGTCTACCCAGTGTGTGTAGTAGTGGCTGTAACCGCCGTGCGTAATAGAGTACTCCGAATAGGTCATCAGGTGATCCGGGTCGCTGCGGTAGTTGTCCCATTTGCTATTAGCCGCATCCACGCGGATATAGTAATTGCCGGTGTACGCTTCCACCTTCTCAACGGAGATGGCGCCGCTGCCGTTCATCGTCAGACAGATGTTATATACGCTGTCTTTGGTAAGGCTTGAGATGCTGGAAGTAACATTTACATCACTGCCCCAGGTAATTGCGCCCGTAGAACCATTGACAGTCGCTGTCTGAATCTTCAAGGCAGGACTATTACCCGGACGGATGAAGAACGAAACGGTATCCTTGCCGTTATTAACTTTCGGTATTATTGCCGAAGGTTTGCAGGTAGGCTTATTATCGGTATATACCAATCGGTAGTCACCGCTTGCGATCGGATAATCAACTGCCATACGCAGACGGTATTCGGTGCTTGCATTAGCCGAATAACTCAGATTAAAGGTATAGTCTCCGGCCGCATTGGCGGTAATACCGCACATGGAGAAACTTGGATGATTCGTCATGCTCCACGCCGTTGCTGCGCCATGTTCAGCATACGTCATCGTACCGCTATTACCGTAATAGATACCATATGAGTCGGTTCCGCCACGTCTCAATTGGTATTTGTAGGTCTGACCTGCTTCCAAATCAACTACTGCCTTCATCGGCATCAATTCATCTTCTGAGGTGAATTCAACCGACTTAAGCATTACATTTCCGGCGGAGTTGTAAATCTCCAGCGTATAGCCGGTTCCCGATGTATATTTCGTCCAATAACCGGCGTTGTAATAATTGGCTTTACCGGTACTGCTGACATTATTCGGTTTTGCATCTTGACTTTCTAACGGCACGAACATCGGCGTCGCAGCTTTGAAACCGTTCTCTGAGGATTTATTCGTACTGATAGCATCCGGATAGTTGGCAGGATAAACTACATTAATACCCGGATTTTCAGCCCAGAACTCAGAAACTCCATCTCTGGATTTATCCGTGAACGAGATGTATAGACTCGGACTAATGCTTGCTGCGCCGTAGTCATAGTACCAAATATCAGTGTCGTCGATTTGTGTCATTTGCTTGTTGCGGTTCGTTAGACCACTATTACCAACACCCTTCGGAGAACCGGAACCGTTATCAGCATTATTCCATGCATCCCCTGTATGGAAGTTCACATATACATTCTCCCATCCCAAGGTGTTCTTGAAATAAATGATGGCGTTTTGGTTGTAGTTGGCTGTCAGGTAACCGTCATAAATAGCCTTGATCTTGATAGTAGCCTCTGTAGTTGTCGTTTTGGTGTTTGCTCCATCATCATCAGTCAGCGTCACACCATCACCGGCTGTCCAACTGCTGAACGTGTAACCGAATATCTCTGGCGCAGTAATCTCATCCGACCAATCAAGCGGACGGCCGGTAGTGGTCGAAGCAGATGCAATCACATCATCGCCACACTTATAGCGAACGGTCACATCATGGATACCGGCTACTTGATATTCAACAACAGACGAGTCAAGCAGCGTTCCGCCGCCGCAGGCCGTGCCTGTGCGCAGAGAAACACCTACCTTATAAGTTCCGCTAACCGCACCAGCATCGAAAGTCGCCTTGGTGCCATTCCAAGAAATCTCCGGTTGGGGAGACAATGGGTTACCATTGCTGTGGAACACATAGAAGCAGAGTTTGGTGTTTCCCGTCGGTGTCGGACTAACGGTCGGCGTTACACCTACCGTTCCGTTCGTCTCAACAATCGCTGCATCCAGCGTCAATGCCGTAATCTCCGCTTTCTTGTAGTATGCATAGAGAGTAATATCATCATCTACGTTCCAATTCGTTACGCTGGCACCTGTACCGTCATAGTACTGTGTACCGCCGCCGCCTGTTGAGGAGAAGTATCCCATAAAGGCATAGCCTTCCGCGGCTTTCGGCAATTTTGCTATTGCAGGCATTGCAGCATCATACGTTGCCGTCACACTTCCGGTAGGAGGCGTGGTGGTAATGTCGCCGTGATTTGTCTCATCATAATCCAGCGATACTGTATGAGTGTTGGCATCCCACTTAGCGTAGAGATCGGTAGCGGATGTCTTGTCCCATGTGCGTGCACTAGAAAGAGTGCTGGATGTGTAGTTGTAGTATTTTGTACCGCTACTTTCTCCGTCACGATAACCATCAAAAGTATAACCCGTTCTGGTAGGAATAGCAATCGCGGTTCCAGCAGTCTTGATAACGGTCGGCATCGCTGCATCATAAACAGCATCTACAACCTGATTGTCTGTACCCGTGCCGCCATTCAGTTTTAGGGTTACATTATAATGATTCGGTGTAAAGGTAGCAACGATTGTACCCGAACCATCAACAGTACCGTCTGCTTTAGCCGTGTTGCTGGCTGTGGTTGCGGAACTTACTAATCTTGCATTACCGGTGGTCGTCCATGTACTCCATGTATATCCGGTGCTTGCACTTGCGTTGATTGCTTGCGTGGTGGTCACACCTAACGAGTGCTCACCCGAGCCGGTTGTAACCGTACCACCTGTACCGGCGCTGACGGTGATGGTAGACATATTTTCCGAATAGCGTGAATAAACAGTTGCGTCAGCAGCAATAGAATTCAGAATATTGTCACTAACACCCATCGTCGGAACAGCCGAACCGCCTGTGCTTGCGTCATACCAACCGGTAAATGTATATCCTGTATTGGCGGTTTGTGTGAACGTGATATTTTCTCCTGCTCCTACGTATTTGCCGGTGGTGATACTTCCTGTCGTGCTTGCGCTCGCAGTAAGTGTAGCACCACCAGTACCTTTTCCAAACGTCACTTTATACGATGTCGGATAAGTTACCGTTATTGTCTTGTCGGTTATGTTCCAGGTGAAATGATACGTACCAGCTGCCGCAGTCATTATCGTTTGGTTTGGCTCTCCGGAAGCGGTGCTACTCATTGTTTGAGCAGTTGCTTTATTGACATAGGTAATCTCCGTATTTGTTGAAGGCTTATAGTTCGCACTCGTTGAAAAATCCCTAATCTTGAACGAATATTGCGTATTAGCTGCCAAACTAACTTCAATATATCCGTAGTCTTTGCTTGCCGAGGTAGAATAGTTGCCCAATGCAGTCGGAGTCCCCCAACTATTAATGGAACTATATAAACCCCATTGATTAGCGAAAGTAGCCGTTACGGTTACATCGTAATCCGGCATCGTGAACGTGTTATTGGTTACCGTAACAACTGTACTTGCGTCTCCTGTCTTTGTAACCGTCCAACCACTTAGATAGTAACCCGTATTCGGAGTGGCTGCTAACGTGATAGTCTTCCCATAGTCAGAAGTAGTGTTTGTACTTACAGCAGCTGCGCTACCAACTTTGATGGTATAAGTACCATTTGTCGGCGATGTCCGCGTAATGTTATGGTTGTTAATGGTGTAATTTGGATAGATGGTCTTTGTTCCTCCAGAAACTGTCACTGTGTACGTAGATGATGTACTTTGTCTTGTTCCTCCGGAAGAAGCATTATACCACCCTTCAAAAGTATAACCTGTTAGTGGCGTTTGAGAGAATGTGACACTACTTCCGTCTATAACATATTGTCCCGATGTCATCGAAACGCTATTCTTGTATTTAGCAGTAACAGTATTACAACCGGTTCGCTTACCAAAGTTTACTTGTCGTTTCGTTCCGAAAGTAACTGTCAACTTAGGCGCTGACTCGCTATACGGTGATTCACAGTCCACTTTAAACTCATATGTGCCATATGCGTCAGGGCGGAACTGCATGTTATCGCCACTAGAACTAGATAAGGTGGGCTGGTAATTGTCTCTGGTAACCCAATAACCGCTATTCCCTCGATAAGAATCGCCGTCTGAGTTATAAATCTTAAACTCTAAGTCAGAATCAGAAGTGCTACCATTGATGACTTTGGTCGCATCGATAGTATAGTAGAATGTCTTTTTTGTTGAATACCCCGTTTTGCGTTGCATGTTCTTGCCAGAACTTCCCCAACCTCCAAAAATAGCAGTGGATTTTCCGGATACATACCATGTGGAGGACAAGTCTTCCGTATAGTTAGCAGTCATGTTATATGTACCACTAGACAAAGTCTTTACACTAATCGGGTTCGCAGAAGTGCTGGCAGACTGATTGCTAATACCTGTATTTAATGTCCAACTAGTGAATGTATATCCATAAACCGTAGGAGCTGTAATGGACGAAGCGGTTACTTGACCAATTGCTTGACTGGTTTGAGAGGTAACATTTGTTGATCCGCATTTATAGTATATTGTAACTGAGTGTGTGGTCTCATGACTAAAACGCGCATAAACTGTCTTGGCTCCCGTCGCTTGATATGTATAAGTAGTGCTATTCTCCAAACGCGTGCCGCCTGTTTCGGAATCATACCATCCGAGGAATGTATAGCCGCTGGTTATGCTGGTTGCAGTCATCGTAACAGTTGCAGTACGAGCGGCTGTAGTGTTACAGGAATTATTGCCGGAAGAAATAGATGCGTTATGATTACTAGTACTACTTGCAGAAGATAGATATTTTGTTGCTATACTTATAGTACCTATGCTGGTAGTAGACTTTGCCGGTGTTCCACCATTCTCCGAAACACACTGATACAATGTCTGTGTGTAGTTAAGAGCAGTATAACTTGCAGGAGTTGTATGTGTTACACTCGCACCATCTTCACCAGATGCTGGCACATACAAGTGAGTACTTGTACCTAGATCATCATTCGGGGTGTCTGTGTTAGTACAATATCCCAAACGACTAGTTACTGTATTATTTTCCTCCCATCCCCAGTTAGTCTTATTAATGAAGCAGAATGTGGTATATTTATTCTCTTGTACATTTTTGTAGTACAGATTGTTTGTACCAGAAATCAGGCTAAAGTTAACACCCCATGAACCAACCGGATTGCTTGCACCTCCATAATCCCATTGTCGTCCAATAAGCATGGAAACATAAGGATAAGACGAATTGGTGTTGTCAAAGTACACATGTGCATTAGACGCAGAACTGGTACTCCGCCAAGTGCTACCTTCTGTAGGTGTTGCCCACGCGCGCGTGACACCGAGGGTGAGGAGCATGAGAAGCATTACCGCATACCGTCCGAAGCGCTGCGGCGATTGTTTTTCATGGCTATTTCTAGATAGCCATTCGATTAAGTTAATTTTTTTCATGATGATTTATATTTTAAGTTTTTGTTGTTAATTTATTCTGGTCTACTAGTCTACTAGTCTACTGGTGGATTAGATGTCGGATAATATCCGACGGAAATGGACGTTGATTTTTGTCGCTATGTCGCTATGTCGCTTTGTCGCTTTTTGTCGTGAGACTTTTGAAACTTTGACACCTTCGCATCTAATCATCTAATTTACAGCTCATTACAAAGTCTCATCAACGAATCAAAGTTTCAAAGTTCCATCTGTTTTTCCCGCTTTTAATAGCGACATAGCGTCATTTCAAATTTTTTGTGCGAGGT
>JAEEGL013213952.1_pt1 | contig 10622 bp, 9 predicted proteins | sample 9134231 | NCBI WGS metagenome assembly JAEEGL01 (sample SAMN16246548, study PRJNA631951) | gut metagenome | biome: gut microbiome; feature: rumen; material: fiber-attached | host: Bos | place: Iran: Karaj | collected 2018-10 | reverse complement strand
TTACTCTTCTTTCTCTTTGCCATAGAAGATACTGATGTATTGGATCATTTCCTGCAGGTTCTCCATCTCCAGCCGCCGGCCCAGGATCTTCCCGTCCCAGACCACGAACAATTTGGGCGTAGAGAACACGCCATAGTCAATCAACAGCCCGGACTCCATGTCCGGATCCCAGAGGTGGATCATCCGCACCTGCTTGTTGGAGCATTTCAGCGCCTTCCGGAACGCACGCCAGTCCTTGCGGTCGGTATCCACGTTGACGGCGTAGAAATCCAGGGGGAAATCCACGCCGGCGAGTACCGTCGGGAGCGCGTAGGTCTCCAGGCGGCATTTGGCGCAACCCGGCGAATAGAAGAAGAGTACGCTCGCCCGGCCGTCCCCGGGAAGCGTCCGCTTCCGCCCGCAGGGGGTCTTGAGCGTCAGTTCCGGAGCATCCATCCCGAGCAAGGTGCGCCGGTTCTCGAGGACGAAGCGTTCGGCATCAAAAAGGTCGAATTCGCTGCGCATTTCCACCCGTTTGCTCGCGATCCATTCATCGAAAACATGCACGGCCACCGCCTCTTCGCCCATCACCCGGCTGTAACGGTAGTAGTCGAAAATGGACAGCGCTACATGTTGGCGCATCAGGGAGTCGCGGCAACTCTCGATCAGCGCATCCATCTGGGCGGTCTTCGCTTCCGTCGGCTCCCGCTCCAGGGCCACGTAAAACTGGGCCAGCAGCGAATCCAGCGGGGCGTAGCTGCGGTCCTCGTCCACCTGGGCGGCAGCCTTGAGACCGCAGCACAGGACAAGCAGGACCAGGAACAGCTTTCTCATCGGACGGCAGGGAGGATGACCCCTTCGGGGAGGAACAGGGAGGTGTCGCCCTGGTGGCGGAGCAAGTCCCGCACGGCAGACGAAGAGATGTGCGCGAACTCCTGCGCCGTCGGGATGATGATGGTTTCGATCTCCGGGGCGATGCGCCGGTTGGCGTCGGCGATGGCCCGCTCGTTGTCGAAATCCATCATGTTGCGCACCCCCCGCACGATATGGCGTATCCCCTGCTGGCGGCAGATTTCGATGGTCAGGCAGTCGTATGCGATGATGCGTACGCGGTCTTCAAGCCCGACGATGGCCTGACGGATGATATCCATCTTCTGCTCATTGGAGAAGAAGCCCCGTTTGTCCTGGTTGATGCCGACGGCGATAACCACCTGGTCGAACATGGTCAGGGCGCGCTTGAGGATATTGAGATGTCCCGCAGTGAACGGGTCGAAAGACCCGGGGAATAAGGCTATCGTATTCATGCTGAACAAAGATAGGGAAAAAATGCGTATATTTACATGATGACTGTAAAAATCGAACCTACCTGGCGCGATGCCCTGCAGAACGAATTCGACCAGGATTATTTCGCCTCCCTGGCCCGGACCCTTCACGCTGAGAAGGCGGCGGGCCGCACCATCTTCCCGCCGGGCGGGGAGATCTTCCGCGCCTTTGACCTCTGCCCGTTGGACCAGACCCGCGTCGTCATTCTCGGCCAGGACCCCTACCACGGCTATGGCCAGGCCATGGGCCTGTGTTTCAGCGTGCCGCAGGGCATCCCGGCGCCGCCTTCGCTCAAAAACATCTTCCGGGAAATCGAGACGGACCTCGGCATCACCATGTCCGGCAGCCCCGACCTGACTCCCTGGGCCCGGCAGGGCGTGCTCCTGCTCAACGCAGTACTCACCGTGCGCGCCGGCGAACCGACTTCCCACAGCGGCATCGGCTGGGAGCGTTTCACGGATGCGGCCATCCATACGGTCTCGGTACGCCGCGAGGGTGTCGTATTCATGCTCTGGGGGAATTACGCCCGCAGCAAGGCGTCGCTCATCGACAGTTCACGCCACCTCGTGCTCGAAGCGGCACATCCTTCTCCCCTCGCCCGCGGCGCCTTCTTCGGCTGCCGCCACTTCTCCCGGTGCAACGCCTGGCTCAATGCCCGCGGCGACGCCCCGATCGACTGGAAGCTATAGTCCCGACCAGCAGGATGGCGGTCAGGAGGAGAAAGAGAAGCGTGCAGACGCGGCCGACGATGTCGCCGTAGCGCACGAAGGCTGTCTGCTCCGAGTTCAGATGAACCTCGCCTGAAAGGGTGCCGCGCGTCCACCATTCACTCTGGTCCAGGACCTCGCCACGCTGGTCGATGAAGCCAGAGATGCCGGTATTTCCGCAACGGGCTATGTCCCGGCGCGTCTCGATGGCCCGCAGGCGGGCGAAACTGAGGTGCTGGCGGTAGCCCGGCGTATTGCCCCACCAGGCATCGTTGGTGATGATGGTCAGGGCCTGCGCTCCGAGACGGACATAGTCAGCGCAATGTTCCCCATAAACGGACTCATAGCAGACGGCGCAGCCCAACGCGGTCCGACCGGGGCCGAAATGCAGCAGCGACACCTCGTCCTGCCCTACGCAGCGGCCCATCAGGGTACCGACGCCCAACTTTTTGGAAAGCCAGTTGTCCAGCGGGACGAAGAATTTGGGATATGGCGTCAGTTCCGTTCCGACCACTAGTTTGCTCTTGTGGTACACCTCCACCGGAGAGCCCGGCCGGGCGAGCATGGCGCTGTTGTGCGAGACGATCCATCCTTCTCCGTAGGGTCGGGCCAGGATGGTGGGTGATGCATGCGTATCGAAAATCTCATAGCTGCTGGACCCGAAGAGCATTTCCGTCCCGGCGTGCCGGTCCATGAAGGCACGGAACTGCTGCAGGGTATGGGATCCCTCCAGGTTGTTCAACAGGAAATCGGAGGCGAAGGTTTCGGGAGCCAGCAGCAGCACGGGACCGGCATGGGGCCGCTCGGCGAGCGCCTGCTCATACAGATCGAGCAGGATGGCGGTCTGCTGGTCCTGGGTCAGGGACTCGAACTTCTCGTAGGGATCGAAATTCGGCTGGCCGATCACCACTTCCAGCGTCCCTTCCGACCTCTCTTCGTAGCGGTCCCAGATCCACTTGCCGGCCACGACCGGACCGGCAATCACCACGGTGACTGCCAGCAGGGCCAGGGCCCGCACAGAACTGTTCCAGCGCTGCCAGAGTCCGTCCGTCGTGGCGGCCAGCAGACCGAAAACGCCCAGGTTCGCCATCCAGACCCACAAGGAGCCGCCCAACATTCCGGTGTACTCATACCATTGGACCGTACGCGTGCTTTGTGCAAAGGCCCCGCCGAGCGTCAGCCAGGGCCAGGAGATCTGGGCCGAGAAATACAGGCGTTCCCAGGCGATCCACATTACCGCCAGGAACAGGTACGGCAGCACGCCGGAGAAACGCCTCCGGGCCAGACGGAACAAGAGCCAGATCACCAGCATCTGGGCGGCGTTCGCCACCACGGCGAAAATGCCGCCTCCGACCGTAGCGTTGCAGACCCAGAAGGTTGTCGCAGCGTTCCAGGTCACGAAGGTGACGGCAGGATAAGCCCATGACCTGCGGACCTTGACCTGGTCTACGACTGCATCCACGATAAGCAGCGGGACAAATGCGACCAGGGCCAGCGCGCCCGTGTGCGGCACCAGCCAGGGGAGGCTCAACAGCAAGGCCGACAGGGCACAGAGGAGCCAGAGCATCAACTTCGTCTTGGTCATTCTTCAGGCATTTGACCACAGTATTTACGCCACTTGTCCAGGAGGGCGGTCATATCCTCCGGAAGATCGGATTCGAATCGCAGCCATTCCCCGGTGCGGGGATGGGCGAAGCCCAGGGTCCGGGCATGGAGGGCCTGCCGGGGGCAGATCTCAAAGCAGTTATGGATGAATTGACGGTACTTGGCGAAGATGGTTCCCTTGCGGATTTCGCTTCCGCCGTAACGCTCGTCATTGAAAATGGGATGTCCCAGCTGGGACATGTGGACGCGGATCTGGTGGGTACGGCCCGTCTCCAGACGACATTCCACGAGGGTCACGAAGCCGAAACGCTCCAGCACCCGCCAGTGCGTGAGCGCATACTTCCCGTTGCGCTCGTCTGCAACGGACTTGAAGCGCAGGCGGTCGGACGGATCGCGGCCGATGAAGCTCTCCACCTCTCCCTCGTCTTCACGCAGATCACCCCAGACGACCGCATTGTAAAGGCGGCTGATGCTGTGGTCGTAGAACTGCCGGGCCAGGTGAAACTGCGCCTCATCGTTCTTGGCCACGGCCAACAGTCCGCTCGTATCCTTGTCGATCCGGTGCACCAGGATCCCCATCCGCTCATCCAGCGCGTCGGAGTCCTGGCTGATTCCCAGATGGTGCGAAAGGGCGTTGATCAGGGTTCCTTCGTAATGGCCGTGCCCGGGATGCACCACCATGCCGGCGGGTTTGTTGACCACCAGCACGTCATCGTCCTCATACACGATGTCCAGGGGGATGTCCTGGGGGATGATCTCCAGTCCGCGGCGGCGGTACGGCATCACGAAACGGATCACATCGCCGGGACGGACGAGGTAATTGGCCTTGGCCGGGGTCTCTCCCACCCGGACGTAACCTTCCTTGAAGGCCTGCTGGATGCGGTTGCGGGAGGTGTCTTCGAGGTGCGTGGACATGTATTTGTCAATCCGGACGGGCGTCTGCCCCGGATCTACTTCCAGCCGGAAGTGTTCGAACATCTCCTGTGCCCCTTCCACCATTATTTTGCAGATTCGTTCAAAGCCGCAATCTTGTCGGGGTCAGTCGTAAGGGACATCGTCACCTCGGAACCCATACGCACGACCTCCGTCGGGGAAGGACGCTGCTGGTACACGAAAGCGGACACGCTGTCGGCATAGGTCCTCACCGTCTCGTCGAACTGGAGCCGGCCCACGTTGAGCGAACTCTCCAGGATCTGGTCCGTCGCAGGCAGATACTGCCGCCCGACAAGCTTCGGCACATAGGTCATGTTGTCGTCGGGATTCAGGCCGACCACGAGGTTGATCGTGGTACCGGCGGCCAGCGCCGTCCCGGCCTTGATGTCCACGCCTCCGCGCTGCTGGCGCAACACGGAATTGGTAGCGATGTCGCGTACATAGATCAGGCGGCCGAGAACCAGTCCGTTACGGGTCAGCTCCGCTTTGGCCTGGCGCATCGAGAAGCCGACCAGCGAAGGCATCGTGACCGTCTGGGGGACGGTGGTATTGATGGTCAGGCGGATGCGGCGGCCGCGCTTGACGTGGTCCCCGGCGTTCGGCATCTGCAGATAGACGACCCCCGGAGGGAGGCGGCGGACATAGACCGAATCCGCAAGCAGGACCTTGACGCCGGCGGAATTCGCCGCGCGCCGGGCCTCACTGAAACTCATATTGGTGAAATCCGGCACGGGGATCTCACGGTTGTGCTGGGTCGCCAGGGCCAGCAGGATGTTGGCAAGCAACACGAAAGCCAGCACGAAAACGATGGCCAGCAGGACATTCCTGACAATCCAGTTATGAAAGAACTTCTTGATATCCATAGTTATGATTCCAATACTCCCAACTGACAAAGATAGTAAAAAGAAAGGGGCCGACCAAACGCCGGCCCCTTCGGGTGTAAAAGCCTGTCTGCGGAGACTACATCGGGCGTCCGCCACCGAAACCGCCGCCACCGAAGCCGCCACGGCCGCCGCCGAAACCGCCGGGCATGCCTCCGCCACGGTTGCCACCGCCGCCACCGCGCATGCGGTTGCCACGGCCCATGGTGCCGAAGTTGTAAGAGAGGGACAGGATGACATAGCGTCCCAGGGTGTCGCTGACGGATTCGACGTGGCGCGAAGCGCTGTCGGAAACCGAGAGGGCACGGGACTGGCCGAGCAGGTCAGCCACATAGAGGGACATGTTGACCGGTCCGAAGGACTTGGCAACCGTCATGTTGATGATGGCCTGCGGGTCCACGGGAGTCGTGAAGCCGTTGTACCAGCGATAGTTGGCATTGGCGGTGAAGGACATGCCGGTCAGGGTCCAGTTCCAGGTCAGGTCCGCACTGGCATTGTTGCTCCAGGTCTGGCTGTTGCGGCCGGTACTGGTGGACTTCTCGGCAGCGGCACCCTTCTGGGTGTACCAGGTCTGGCTGAGGGTGGTACCGAGGCCGAGGTTGATCTGGATGGCACGGCCACGATAGCTCAGGCGGAGACGCTCGTTGATATTGAGGTTGTCGGTATAGTTTTCCACGATGTGGGCCGCGTAGTAGGTCGGATCGTTGAACTGCTGCAGGAACCAGTCCATGAACTCGTAGAAGCCTTCATTGGTGTATTTGCTCATATCCACACCCACACCTTCATAAGCGAAGGACTGACGCCAGGTGGCACCCGTGGTGTTGTTGATCGTGAAAGCGGATTTGCCGATCGGCATGTTGTTGAAGAAGTTGAGACCGGCATTGGCCGTGGCCGGGGAGTTGAACGGCATCGTGTACTGGCCGCCGTTCGCACCCGTGATGACTACGTTGGAAATCTGGTTCTGGGTGAAACCTCCGTTGGCGCGGAGCGTGAAGGAGGAGAAGCGCACGCGGTTGTTGTAACGGTACTCCGTGCTGATGTTGTGGGTGAAGTACGGGGTCAGCGAAGGGTTACCGAAGGAAACGCGGAGCGGGTTGGTGTTATCCGGCACCGGCATGAGCTGCTGGGTGGACGGCTGGCCGGAGGTACCGCGATAGTTGAAGCGGACGTTGGCGGCGTCGGACATGTTCCAGATCAGCATGACCTGCGGGGAGTAATTCCAGCGGTGGGGATCTTCATAGACGCGCGGGGTGTTGAGTCCGCTGACGGGATCGAACTGCGAAGTGCTGTTGTAGGTGTACTGCGGCATCAGCGAGAAACCGGCCTGCATGTGCAGGATGTCGTTCTGGTAGAGGAGGTTGCCTCCGATTTCGTGACGCCGGTTGATGTTGGTGATCTCATTGGAGTAGTTGTAGTCAATCGCACGGTCATTCAGCAGGTCGTACGCGGTCTGGTCGGAGAGGGACTTGCTCCAGATGAAGGAGTAGTTGGCCTCCAGGTAGAAGTAATTGCCGAGCGGCTCGGTGTAGGTGGTCCGGGAGTTGATCGAGTAGCTCTGCTGGCTGCTGACCTGGTTCTGGAGGACCGTGTTGCTGCCGGTCTGGACACCGTTGGTATAGTAATTCGTCCCGTTGGAGTTGATCGCGTCCATATCGTTGGTGGATGCGCTGAAGTTGAGCTGGGACGTGAGCGTACGGCCCGGGAGACCGAGGCGCTGGCGGAAGAGGAAGAAACCGCTTGTGCTGAAGTTCTTGTTGGTTCCCGTATTGTTGGTGTACGCGTCGTTGAGCTTGTTGTCCATCATGTCCGAGCCGTCGAGCAGGTCGCGGTAGGTCTCGCTCTGGCTGGTCTGCACGTAGTTGCCGCCGCCGAAACGGATGCTCGGCTGGAAGAGGATGGAGGTGTTGTCCGAGAACTTGTGCTCGAGGCGGAGGCCGAAGTTGTGGCCGTCGTTCTTGTTCACGTTGTTGCTCTCGCTGTTGACCAGCTGGTTGAAGCCGGTGAGGTAACTCAGGGTGGAGGAACGGCTGCCGCCCTCGTTGGTGCTGTTGTTGTAGTTGTAGTTGCCGCCGATCTCCATGCGGTCGTCGAAGAGGTTGCCCGCGGCGTTCAGGCCGGCCATGTAGTTGGTGCTGATGCCACCGCCGCCGCCCATGCCGCCACCGCCGCCACGCATACCGGCCATCGCATTGCCGGAGAAGTTGGTGGCACCCTGGACGTTGGCGTTATTGGCGTTGAGGATGAGGCTGATCTGCGTGTTTTCCGAGAAGCGGCCGAGGAAGGCGTTGCCGGAGAAACGGTAGTCGTTGAGCGGGTTCTGCTCCGAGGGGATGTCGTGGCCGGCGCCGGCCGTCACGCGCCCGACGAGACCGTTCATCGCGCCCTGCTGCACCGTCAGGTCGATGACCGTCTCTTCCTGGCCGTCATCGATGCCGGTGAACTCGGCCTGCTCGGATTTCTTGCGGATGACTTTGAGTTTCTGGACCAGCTTGGCGGGGATATTCTGCGAGGCCACCTGCGGGTCATCCAGGAAGAAGGTCTTGCCCTGGACGGTAATCTTGCTCACGGACTGGCCGTTCACTGAAATCGTCCCGTTGTCGGCCACCTCGATGCCCGGCATCTTCTTGAGCAGGTCGATGAGGTTGTCGTTGTCGGTCGAGAGGAAGGAGGTCGCGTTGTACTCGATCGTGTCTTTCTTGATGATGACCTGATTGCCCAAGGCAGAAACTTCGGCGGCTTCCAGCTGCTCCCGGTCGATCGCCATCTTGATCTGTCCCAGGTCTATGGCCTTGGACTCCATTTTGACGGCAGCCTCGTGGGGGATATAGCCCATCAATTCAGCACGGATCTGGTAGTTGCCGTTGCGGACGGACTCCAGGGTGAAGGCTCCTTTGTCATCCGTGAGGGCATACTTGGTCGGTCGGGACTGACCCTCACGTGTCAGGGATACGGTGGCGAAACTGACCGGCTCCCCTGTCGAATCATCGATCAAAACGCCTTTCACATTGTTGCTTTGGGCAAATGCAGTGAGGCCGAGCAGGAAAAGCACGGCCGTCAACATCAATCTGGCACTTTTCATGAAACTATTTTTTGTCAATACGCTCAGGATTCGCCGCTACGAACTTCTCCCAGCTTCCCGACTGCCGTATCCCGGCGAGCGGGCTGGACATCTGGTAGAAATGGCACATGGCGAGCGCCAGGGCGTCCGTAGCGTCCAGGTACTTGTTTGCAATCTCTATGCCAAGAGTACGCTGAACGATTAGACAAACTTGTTCTTTAGAAGCGGCCCCGTTGCCGCATATGGCCATTTTGGCTTTGCGGGGGGCATATTCGAAGATGCGCACCCCCCGTTCCAGGCCGGCTACCATCGCAGCCCCCTGGGCACGTCCCAGTTTCATGATAACCTGCGCGTTGCGGCCATAGAAAGGAGCTTCCACCGCCATCTCGTCGGGGTGGTGCAGATCGCACAGGGCGCTCACTTTCTCGTAGATGACTTCGAGTTTGTCGTAAGGGGAAGAAATCTTGCGCAGGTCAACCACACCCATATCCACGAAATGGGGCTTGCCGGCGGCATCCACGCGCACGATCCCGAAACCAAGAATGTTGGTTCCGGGATCGATGCCGAGGATGGTTTTGCTCTTGTCAGTCAATGCGGTCGAATCCGGTGTAAGGACGGAGGATTTCAGGGATTACGATACCCTCCGCCGTCTGATTGTCCTCCAAGAGGGCGGCCACGACGCGCGGCAGCGCCAGGGAGCTGCCGTTGAGGGTATGGGCAAGCTGCGTCCGGCCGTTCTCGTCGCGGTAGCGCAGGTGCAGGCGGTTGGCCTGGTAGGTCTCGAAATTGGACACGGACGAAATCTCCAGCCAGCGGCCCTGGGCCGCGGACCACAGTTCGAAATCGTACGTAATCGCCGAGGTAAAGCTCAGGTCCCCGCCGCACAGGCGTAGGATACGATATTTCAAGCCCAGTTTGTTGACGAGGGATTCCACATGCGCGACCATCTCGTCCAGCGCCCGATAGGAATCTTCCGGCTTCTCCACGCGCACGATTTCGACCTTGTCGAACTGGTGCAGGCGGTTCAGGCCGCGGACGTCCTTGCCATAAGAGCCGGCCTCGCGGCGGAAACACGGCGTGTAGGCCGTCAGGCGCTGCGGGATCTCGTCCGCAGCGAGGATTACGTCGCGGAAGATGTTGGTCACGGGGACTTCGGCCGTGGGGACCAGATAGAAGTCATCCACTTCGGCGTGGTACATCTGGCCTTCCTTGTCGGGAAGCTGCCCCGTACCGAAGCCGGAGTCGCGGTTGACCACCACGGGAGGCTCGACCTCCTTGTAGCCGGCGGCCGTGTTGCTGTCCAGGAAGAAATTGATCAGCGCACGCTGCAGCTTGGCTCCCTTGCCCTTGTAGACCGGGAAACCGGCGCCGGTAATCTTGACGCCCAGGTCAAAATCGATGATGTCGTACTTCCGAGCGAGCTCCCAGTGGGGAAGCGCCCCTTCGGGGAGCTTCACTTCGGGACCCCCCATCTTGACGACCTCGTTGTCGTCCGCATTCTTGCCGGGCTTGACCAGGCCGCAGGGGGTGTTGGGCATCAGCACCAGCTGTTCCTCCAGCTCGGCAGCCGCCTCGTCCATCCGGGAGAGCAGCTCGGCCGAACGGGACTTGAGTGCGGCGACTTCGGCCTTGGCGGCTTCGGCCGCATCGCGGAGACCCTGCTTCATCAAGCTGCCGATTTCGGCCGCTTTCTGTTTCTGCCGGGCGAGCAGCGCATCGCTCTCCGTCTGAAGGCTGCGGCGGCGCGCATCGAGCTCGAGCACCCTGTCCACGATGGGCTGTGCATCGAAATTCTTGATTTTCAGTTTCTCGACGACCGCCTTCGGATCGTCGCGGAGCATCTTGAGCGTCAACATAATCTTTCAACTATAAAAAAAGGACCTCCACGGGTGTGCAAGTCCTTTCATTCAACTTCAGTCCCGGTTTAATTCTCGAACGGGACCACCGACACGTAGGATTTGTTCTCGCGCTTGCGGGTGAACTTCACCGTACCGTCGACCAGGGCGTAGAGCGTGTGGTCCTTGCCCATACCGACATTGCGGTCCGGGTTGTGGACGGTGCCGCGCTGGCGGACGATGATATTGCCGGCTTTCACGACCTCGCCGCCGAATTTCTTGAGACCCAGGCGTTTGCTCT
>JAEEGL012907468.1_pt1 | contig 10622 bp, 8 predicted proteins | sample 9134231 | NCBI WGS metagenome assembly JAEEGL01 (sample SAMN16246548, study PRJNA631951) | gut metagenome | biome: gut microbiome; feature: rumen; material: fiber-attached | host: Bos | place: Iran: Karaj | collected 2018-10 | reverse complement strand
TTCTAACAATTCATTAATTAATACTTCAACTGCATCATTATGATCTTTTAAATATTTAGCTCCTTTAATCTTTTCTCCATTAACTTTAGTAGTCCAGAAACTGTCTTCTAATCCTATTTTTTCGATATAACCACTAATTAATACTTCTTCTTTTGGCATATCAAATAATTGAAATTTTAATGAACTACTACCTGCATTTACACATAAAAATTTCATATCTTTTTTTCCTTCTTTCTATACAACGTTATTATAGCAAATAAAGAAAAAAAGTGAAAGAATTTTTCACTTTTTAACTTTATCATTATATTTTTCTATTTTACTTGAATATTCTTCTTTAATACTTTCATATTCTTGATTTCTTGTATTAAGACATTTCATTTTATATATTAATGAATTTTTAGTACTAAATTTATTATTAATAAGCATAATTTCACCATTAAATATTATGCTTATTATTTATATATTTATACTATTTGATCAAATAATGTAATATCTTCTTTTAATTTGTTCAATGAATCAGTATCTAGAGTATCTATTTTTCTTTTAAGATATTCTAAACTTGAATAAAATATTTCTGTTTTATACATTAATATTTCTTTAATATTAATAATGTTTTTAGATTTAAAATAATCTAAAATATCACATACTTTATCTTTATGTAAATCAAGTTCTATTGTATCAGAAAAATCAATATTTGAAATAATATCTTTTATATCTTCTTCACTTAAATTGTATTCTTTTAAATATTCCATTATTTCACCAATTTCCCTTCATAACCAATAGATTCTCTAATTGCATCTACTGTTTGTTCATCTAAATAACTACTATTACAAATAGAATACATTAAAGCATCTTCATGATTAGCATTATTATTAAGTAATATTGAATATGTTCTAAGTACTTTTATTCTTGATATTATTTGATCATTAAACATATAAATATAATCACTTACTCTATAATTATCTTCTAATTGTTTTATAACATCTAAAGCTAAAACACTATCATCAATTCCACTTTCATAAGAAGAAAACATAATATCTTCATATAAATCATAATTAGGGATTATAGAAGGTAAACTAACGAAGTTATTATCAACAAATTCTTTTTGCTCTTCTTCAGTATCTAATTTTAATCCTAAATTATATTTAGATACTTCACCTGCTAATTGTCCACTTCTTTTAGAAGCAACAGTAGCATAATATTCACTTCTTCCTGAGTGCGCTCTTTGATAATATAAAGCAATATAATTTGGAACTGATATATTATGTATCTTAGCAGGGAATCTCTTAATATAGTTTGTATAATCTTCAGGTCCATCTTCTGGTCCATTTAATAAGCCAACTTCAACTAATTTATCAAGTTTTTCATTTAAAGCTGGTTCACTTAATAAATATACTTTAAAATTCTTTATATTTTCATCTTTTAAAAGTCCATACATTCTTAATGACTTATATGCTTCAACTAATTTATAGTGTGGCATTTTAATGGTTTTAGCACTTGAATCTTCTACATCATATACAAAACCATGTTCATCTAAGAATTTAATATTTTCTTTTATTTCATCACAAGATATTAAATGAGCAGCACTTTCAAGAGTAACTCTATTACCACCTTGAACACTCATTTTCTGAGATTTAGTTCTTTTTCTATTAGATTTCTTAATATTAGGTATCCAAATACTTGGAGTTGTTAAACATAAGTATTTATCTATTCCATCACTTATATATTCACTATATCCATAATTAAGTGATTCCATATTAGCAAATAAACATATAACTAATAGATCACTTATATTAAATTTATCTAATAAATTCTTCTCTTTAAGGAAATCTAATGTATTTCTAATATTATTTATATTAGCTTTCTCTTTTATCTCATCACTATATTCATCTATTCTTTTAGATATTCTTCCATTAATACCATAACTTTCAAATAATTGTTTTATTTCATCTAAATCAATTTTATCTATCTTTTTAGGTAAATGATTAGCTCTATCATTATTATATTCAATAAATTTAATTAACATTAGTTTTCTTTGTTCTATACTAATGCTTTCATCTTTAGATAATTCTAGTATTAATTCATAATCTTCTTCAGTTAATAAATCATTATTATTAATATCTAATAATTTTTCTCTTAAGACTTCTAAAGATAATATTTTATCTTCTAATAATTCACTATTACTTTTAATAGATTTAATATCATTATTCTCTGAATCATGTTTTAATGCTACTCTTTCTAAGCATTTATTAACGTTTTCTAAATATTCTTTTAAGAAAGTAGTTTGTTCTTCTGTTAGATTTAATTTAGTTAAATTAGAATCATACTTACCTCTTAAGATAACCTTAATTGAATTAAGTTTATCCTCTATTTCATTATAACTATCATAATATCCATACTTAACAAGAATATTACTTACTATTCTACTATCAATAAATCTAATACTACTTAAGTTCTTATTTAAATCATCTACGAAAACAAATAATTCATCTATTTCTATATCTAATATTTCAGCATTATTTTTTTTCTTATCGAGACTTTTAAGAATTTTATTGTATGATTTATATAAAGCATCTATTTTAATTTTTAATAATTCATCCAATCTCATAGAACACCTACCATGTTAATAAAATTTCATATAGTTTTAAGTATAATGAAAAGTCATCATTTCTAGATTCTATTAAGTTATATAGAGTTTTCATATCTACTCCCATTTGAAATGACAATTCTTCAATATCAACTCTTTTATCATGTATTAAAACTAAGCATTCATTTTTTATATCATTAAATAACCTATCTAACTTGCTCATGGATTACATCCCCCTTTTTGATAGTAATTCATCAAGCGCACGTTTATAATCTGTTTGACTCTTATCAAATTCTTCATCTTTTGATTTAATCTTTTCAATTGCTTCATATATTTTCTTAGCAGTTTCTGGATTTTTAAGCATAGAAATAGTAGATGAAAAAATATTTCTCGCATCATCTATATTTAATATAAGTGTTTTTGCACCTTCTTCTGTATTTACTCTTAAATAGCTAACAGAATAATTACGTTTTCTATTTACAAAAACATTTAAATCTTTTCTTACAGTTTGTTGTACTTTAGTATGATTCAAACCTTTTCCTTTAATTCTTAAGTAATCAAAACTACCAATTTCTAATTCATTAATAAGAGCATCTACATATTTCTTATCTTCTTCACTTCCGAAGTTTTCATTTAACATTTTTCCTTCATCATTTAGTAAGAAATATACTTTAGTTTCCATAGGCATTTCTTCTGTATGCTCTTCTTCATATTTTTTAGCAGTTTCTAAAGCAGAAGCAAGCGTTTCTTGCATTTCATAAATATATAATTCAAGTAATGTTTCATCTAGTGGTTTATGCTTAATTAATTTGTCTGCTTCATCTTTAAAATCTATTAGCATGTACAAATATACACATAACAACTCATCATTATTATTAAAATAATTAACTATACTTTCTTCATTATTTATTCTAATTAATTCTTTATAGTATTTAACTTGCGTTACTGATTTATTTTCAATTAAGAAATAATATTTATTTATAAAATCAGATACTTTATCTTTTATATTTAAATAATTTAAAACCATAGGGTTTTCTTCTTCTACTTCTTCACTTATACTTTCTAAATCAGGTAATTGTTCATGAGTTTTATTAAGTTTAGTACTCTCTAATGCTTTAACTCTTAATACTTCAAGTTTTTCTTCTTCACTTAATGTACTATTTTCAAGAATAGTTAGAAAGTCATTAAAATCAACAGTTTCTCCATTTAGTATTTTATTACATAAATCTATTTCATCTGTTAATTCTTTAATATCTTTAGTGCTTGAAATACTACTTTTTAATGATATGAATGATGGGTTATTCTTTATTCTTTCCATAGCTTCATCTAATTGAACTACACCTAATAAATTATTATCAACTAGATATTTTATTATATCTAAATCTTCTTTAAAAGAGGTATCTATTAATAATAATTCACTATAAAAAGAAAGAAACTTATTAGGTTCTCTTGAATCATTTAATTCATCATATATTTTTTTAGAATCATTAGAACTTTCTAATGTTCTAATTTCTTCATTAAGTTCATTTATATGTAGTAATAAATAATCATTAAATATATTCATATACCCACCTCTATCATACTAGAAATATTATATCATATTTAAAAATAAAAGTGTTGAAATATATTCAACACTTATTATTCTTTTTATGGACTATATGTATAATATTTTCCACTTGGTGTTGTAGTACATGTACAAGTAGATTTACTACATGTACTTGTTGTACATCTGTTTGATGTTGTTGATGCGCAACTATTATATGTTGCTGATCTACATTTATAGAATATTGTTTCTCCGCCTTCATTTCCTTGACCGGGAACTCTTCTACATTCTACGCATTGATAAGTACTTGTGTTTGACCCTGGTGAAGTTACAGCACAAGCACCATAATTACCCCATACATATCCACCTACACACGAAGAATATGTTCCAGATGCTGAAGTAGTACATGAACATCCTGAAGTATTACATGTACTTGTTGTACAATTATTTTCTACTCTACAATCTTGTTTTTTTGTAGAGGTTGCAGTTTCAGTATCTGGATATTCAGTTGGACAAGCAACTTTTGCACTTCCTCCGGTACAATAATATCCTTTACCACAGTTAGTGCATGCACTAGATGCAGTTGAGCCTTCTGAACTAGTTTTACCTGCAGCACAGTTAGAACAATCTCCTACTGCTTTTCCTCCTGTACTATCTCTATATGTACCAGCAGGGCAGTTTGTATTATTTTGTCCTCCTGTACAATATTTACCTTTTGGGCATGGAGAACATGCAGACCCAGCTGTTGTATTGTATGTTCCAGCAGCACAGTTAGTACATGCGCTTGAAGTAGTTGAACCTTCTGGACTACTTGTTCCTGCTGAACATTTTGTACAATCTCCTACTACTTTTCCTCCAGTGGTATCTCTATATGTTCCTGTTGGGCAGTTTGTATTATTTTGTCCTCCTGTACAATACTTACCTTTTGGACATGCAGCACACGTAGACCCTGCTGTTGTGTTATATGTTCCGGCTGCACAGTTAGTACATGCACTTGATGCAGTTGAGCCTTCAGCACTACTTGTACCTGCTGCACAGTTAGTACATGAATCACTTGCATTATAATATGAATTATGTGCTTCTTTATATTTTCCAGCCGCACATTTTTGTGTTGTATTTCCAGTTGCGCTTGTTTTATAGTATCCAGCTGTTACTGCCATATAACATTTTGTATTTGCAGCAGCGGCAGCATCACTTTTTGTATAATTACTTCCAAGTGTTGTACATGCAGTTAATCCTTGATTAGATGATGCGTTAAAGTTAAATGTTCCACCTGTACAGAAGTTTCCATTTGTACAATTTGAACAAGTTGTTGAATTTGCAGGTAAATATTGACCAGCAGCACATGTATAACTATTTGTTGAGCATGTTGCTGTGAATGTTCTTGATGTTTCTCCAGTTGGTGTAAATGAACCATTACTTGCTTTATCAGTTACTCCACTACTTGTCCATTTACATGTATGTCCTGTCTTAGTTACTGCAGGTAATGTAATTGCAGGAGCACTATATGTTGCTGTAAATGTTACTGTTCCGCTTGTACTTCTCAAATTCTTGAATGATGTTGCTGTTATTCCATTTGCTGTTGTAGAGGTTGAACTATTACTTCCAAGTGTATGGCTTGTTGAATCCATTCCGCTTATATTCCATCCAGCAAATGTATATGATACTGCTTGATTATTTGCACTTACTGAAGATCCTCCTGTATAACTAATTGTTGCTCCAGTTGAGCCAGCACTAAATGTTAATGTAATACTTTTACTTGCATTATTAACTGTAAATGTTTGATCATAAGCAACTGTGTCAGGGTGAGCTGAACCATATGCTCCATCATTTAATGTATAACTAATATTATATGTTTTTGGTGTCCAGTTAGCTATCATTGTGACTGTTCCATTATTAGTAGCAGTTAAATTCTTAAATGAATTATTTGTTGCTAGTGAACCATTCCATGAATTTGATCCGTTCTTTGCAGTAGTACCAATTGTTGTACTTGTCCATCCAGAGAATGTGTATCCATTTCTTGTTGGTGTACAAAATGTTACTGCCTGATTATAAGTAGCATTTCTTGGAAGTCCACAGTCAGTTCCATTATTTAGCGTATAGTTAATTGTATAATTTATTGGAGTTACTTGAGCTACTAAGTTTTGATTATCTTCATTATAATCCATTGATGTTATTGTTTGATTAATGTTTCCACTTGAATCAATTATATTTTCATTCTTATATTTATAACCATTAAATATATATCCTGTTATTTTTGGTAATATTGTTAATCTATTTATACTTTGAGTAGCTTCACTATTTGTAAAAAATCCTCTTCCTTTTTTATAGTATATAGTATTTGGATTTGGACTAATTTCATATCCATTTTCTGATGTTAAATTAAATGCATAAGCTTTAAGATCAAAATTAGCAACACAAGATATATCTCTTTTTACATTTGTTATTTGATATCTATTTGTATTTCCTACTCTTGTTAGACCACAATCATCTTTTCCAGTATAAGAGTATCCAACATTTCCAACTATGTTTACTTCTGCCGTATCTCCAGATCTTACCAATTGATATTTAGGAGTAACAATTCCATAATTTTCACTATTTGGAATAATATCAATTGTATATCCTTCTCTAAATGTCCATGGAGAAGCATATGTTCCTTTTCCTTCAACTTCCATTGAAGGTTTAACAAACTCAGTAACTCTAGTTCCAGATTTACTTGATTCTGGCTTTGAATCTAAATATGCATCTACATAATATCTATTACTACCAACCTGTGTTGATAACCAATATTCTTTTCCAGTAGCTAAATATGATTTATTATTTACAAGTGTTAAATCATATTCGCTTTTATTTAAAAGACCACCATTTGTAAATGATGAATCAATTGTTATTTGCCTATTTTCATATTTGTATGGTGCTGGGATTAATAAATATTTATTCCTATCTTCAAATCTAATTACATAATTATTTGCATGTATTACCGTTTCAGGATATGTTAATAAATTATTAGCATATACTATGATAGGTATAATTAATAATATAAATAATAAATACTTTAAATATCTTTTCATACTATCACCTATTTTAAATTATACAATAAAATTAATAAAAAAAATAGTTTTTTGAAAAACTATTTTTAAATACTTGTTAGTTCTGATTCTTTTTCTTTGAACTTTTCATCTACTATTTTATTATATTTATCAGTTAATTCTTGAATGATTTCTAAACACATATCTTTTTCATCTTCTCTTAGTGTTTCATCTTTTTTAACTTTATTGTTTTCATCTTGTCTAATGTTTCTAATAGCTATTCTTGCTTCTTCTGCCATAGTACCTGCTTGTTTAACATATTCACGTCTTGTTTCTCCAGTTAATTCAGGAACAGTAAGCATAATAACTTCACCATTATTAGTAGGTGCAATACCAAGATCTGCTTCATATATTGCCTTTTCTAAATTCTTTAAAGATGATTTATCAAATGGTTTAATACTAAGTACTCTTGCTTCTGGAATTGAAATAGTAGCTAAGCTTTGAATTGGTGTTGGTACACCATAATAATCTACCATAACTCCATGTAGAATATTTGGATTTGCTCTACCTGCTCTTATAGTAGTATATCTACTTTCTAATGTTTCAATTACTTTATCCATTTTATTTTTGATTTCAACTTCATCAATCATAATTACACCTCGCTTATACGATAATTATATAATAATTATATTAAATAAATCAACAATTATTTAGAAATAAAAAGAGACTATTTGTCTCTTAATATTCCGTTATGTTTTTTAACAACATTCTCAATTATTTTATCAAATAATGGTGATATTTCTGTATCACTTAGTGTTTTTTCACTACTTTCAAAATATAGATTATATGCGATTGATTTTTTATTTTCATCAATTTTATCTCCTTCATAATAATCAAATACTTCTACTTTAGATAGCAATTTACCTCCACCTTGTTTAATAGAAGCAATTACTTCTTCGTTAATAGCATCTTTTGGAAGAATGAATGCTACATCTTTAGATATTCCTGGGAATTTTGATACTTCTTTTAGTTTAATTCTTCCAGCTTTATTCTCAAATAAAGTATCTAAATTAATTTCAATTACATATATTTCATCTTTAGATATTTTTGGATGAACTTGTCCAAACATACCAACTATCTTACCTGATACTACTATATATGCACTCTTAGTTGGATGCATTTCTTCTGGTAATTGTTTTACTTCAAAACTGTATCTATTTTTATATCCTAAGTAATCTAGTAATTCTTCTACAATTCCTTTAGTAGTATAGAAATCATGATATTCTTTTACTAAACCTTCTGTATAACAGCCAGTAAGTAAACAAGATAGTTTTTCTTCTTCTATATAATCTCCATTTATTAAACTAAAGCATTTTGCTATTTCAAATATAGATAAATCTTTTATATTTCTAGCTTTGTTATATTTATAAACATCTAAATGAGAAGTAATAATACTATGTCTTAGAACACTTCTTTCTTCTGTTAGAGGATCTAATACTTTAATTAAACCAAATTCATCATTAGTAAATTTAAATACATCATTTAAATTAATAAGTGAATATGTAATAACTTCATTTAGACCTAAAGAAACCATTTTGTCTCTAATTACTCTATCTCTCTTGTTGTATTTACCTGGAATACTTTCAAATACAGGAAGAGTACTATTAATGTTATCTACTCCATATACTCTACTTACTTCTTCAATTAAATCTTCTACAATTGAGATATCTATTCTTCTTGTTGGTACACTTACTTTAAATGTTTTATTCTTTTCTGTTACATTGAATTTTAATTTTTTGAATACTTCTTTAACATCATCTACAGTTAAATTAAATCCAAGTACACTATTAATTTTATCTAATTTAATTTCAATCTCTTTTTCTTTTCTATCAAGAGTATTATATTCAAGCATTCCATCTAATACATCACCATCAGCATAATTTTGTAACATATTACATGCTCTATCAATAGCCATATAACATCTATTAACATCAAGACCTTTTTCATATCTAATACTTGCTTCACTTCTTAATAGTTTTTTAGATGTTTTTCTAATATTTAATGGATTAAATATAGCACATTCAACTACTACGTTTTTAGTATTTTCATCTATTTCAGTATCAAGACCGCCCATGACACCAGCTAGTCCTACTACTTTATCACTATTATAAATTACAATATCTTCTTCACTTAGAATTCTTTCTTGATTATCTAGAGTAACTAATTTTTCTCCATTTTTAGCATTTCTAGCACCAATTAGTTTACCTAATTTATCGGCATCATAGAAATGAAGTGGTTGTCCTGTTTCTAACATAACATAATTTGAAATATCAACTACATTATTAATAGATCTAATACCACATGCCATTAATCTATTTTTCATCCATAATGGACATTTTTCAATTTTAATATTATTAACTCTTTTAGCTAAGAAAGTATATACATTTGGAGTATTTACTTCTAATGTTAAATAATCATGAACATCTTTCTTAATAGTTTTATATGTTAAATCAGGTAAATTAACATCTTCACCAGTTATTACTGCACTTTCATATGCAAGTCCTAACATACTTAATTCATCTGCTCTATTAGCAGTTAATTCAAAATCTATAATATCATCATCTAATTCTAAGTATTCAATAGCATTATCTCCAACTGGAGCATCTTTTGGAAGAATATGAATACCCTTAATATCTTCTTCTTCTAAATATTTATTTTCAATACCAAGTTCAGCTATTGAACAAATCATTCCATTTGATTCAACTCCAAGAAGAACTGTTTTTTTAATAGTTCCACCAGGTAAAACTGCTCCATCTAAAGCAACTATTACTTTAATACCCTTTTTAACATTAGGAGCTCCACATATAATATTTAATACATCACTTCCAACATCAACCTTACAAATATGTAGGTGATCACTTTCAGGATGATCTTCACAAGATAAGACTTCACCAATTACTAACTTCTCTGCATCAACTAATTTAGTAATACTTTCATATTCATTTCCAAGTTTTACCATTGATTCAGCAAATTCTTTAATATCAACTTTTTCTAAAGAGGTATAATCATTAACAAATTTTCTACTTAGTCTCATTTTTATATCTCCTTTCTATCAAAATTCTTTAAGAATCTATAATCATTAGTGAAATAATCTCTCATATTATTAACACCATATTTTAAAGATGCTACTCTTTCAATACCAAGACCAAATGCAAATCCTTGGTATTTAGTATGATCAAAACCACAATTCTCTAAAACATTAGGATGAACCATACCACATCCAAGAATTTCAATCCATCCAGTATTTTTACATATATTGCATCCTTTTTTATCACATTTAAAACATGAAACATCTACTTCATAACTTGGTTCAGTAAATGGGAAGAAACTAGCTCTGAATCTTATTTCTCTTGATGCACCAAACATCTTTTTAGCAAATACTTCAAGAGTACCTTTTAAATCA
>JAEEGL012331609.1_pt1 | contig 10622 bp, 4 predicted proteins | sample 9134231 | NCBI WGS metagenome assembly JAEEGL01 (sample SAMN16246548, study PRJNA631951) | gut metagenome | biome: gut microbiome; feature: rumen; material: fiber-attached | host: Bos | place: Iran: Karaj | collected 2018-10 | reverse complement strand
GACTACGATAAGGACTACCAGTTGATGCTTGATGAGATTGCTGAATATTATACAGATCTTGTACTACAACAGGGCTCTCCTGTTACTCAGCATTTGGAGGTGGACGAGAATTGTTCACCAGAAACATTGTACCAGCGTTTTTCTTTCGTTCATTCCATTATCGATAGTGAAGCTTTCTCTGAGGCTATTCATAAGATAATGACCAGTCCTATTCGTAAATGGACAGAGGCCTATATTCAAAGGGATATCACTGCCATCCGTCGACTTTCGAGAAAGAACATACGTCAGATGGCCTCAGATCCTGATAGAATACCCTTATTCCATCCTATGAGTAACGGGCTCTGCAGTGTACCACGTAGTTTGGAAGTTGAATACAAGAAAGATACCACGGACAACATAGAGAATCAATTTGTCAAGTTCGTCCTTCATATGTTTTCTTCTTTCTGCTCAGATATCAGTAAACTTTCTAATGCATCTGAGAGGCTCAAGGAAGAAGCGCATTACACAATCGAAAGGATCTCATCTTATCTCGAGAGCCAGTTTTTCAGAAAGATATCCATGCCTTCTCATCTGAATATGAACAGCCCAGTACTACAAAGGAAAGAGGGCTATCGAGAAGTATTACAAGCCTGGCTGCTTTTTGATCTGGCAGCAAAGCTTAATTGGACAGGTGGAGATGATATATATGAGGCTGGCAAAAAGAATGTTGCAACGCTTTACGAATATTGGCTGTTCTTCAAACTTTTGGAATTGGTTAGTGAGTTCTTCAATATCGCCCCAGAGGAGAAAGCCAACCTTGTGACTTCAGATCCAGACCATATCAACTTGAATATTGTTCAAGGAAAGATGCAGATGATACGAGGTCAACAAGAAACCTATTCAAGACTACTCAATGTTGCATTCTATTATAACAGGACATTCAATAAGGTTTCTGAAAAAGATGACCCTATCCACAAAGCTGGCAGTTGGACAATGACCATGCGTCCAGATTACACACTTTCTCTTTGGCCAGGAAACATATCAGAAGAAGATGCAGAAAAACAAGAACTCATCGTTCATATACATTTTGACGCCAAATATCGTCTGAACAAGATCATGCTTGAAGACTCTGATATAGTAACTGATACAGACTCTGAGTTAAAGGAAGAAAAGAAACAGCAAGAACTCAACATTTACAAACGAGGAGATCTTCTCAAAATGCATGCCTATAAAGACGCCATTCGAAGAACAAGTGGCGCATATGTATTGTATCCAGGGGAAGAGAACAGAGAGTTGAGGGGCTTCCATGAAATTATCCCTGGACTAGGAGCATTTAGAATTCGTCCTGCATATTGGCAAGAAGATTCCCTTTATCTCAAACAGTTCCTTGCTGAAGTAAAGGCTCATTTGCTGGACAGAACATCAGACAGAGAAAAATTGTCATATTACGAATACGATATCCATCGCCAATCTAAGAACAACATGGTGATGGAAAGCCTTCCTGAATCAGAGGGTAAAAACAGGGCGTTCCTTCCTGATGAGACTTATGTTTTGCTTGGATATTTCAGAAATAAAGAGCATCTTAAATGGATACAAGATCATTACCTGTTTAATAGTAGAGCTGGTGTTAGAAAAGGGACAGTTGCTGTATCTCCAGAAATTGCGACCGCAAAATACATTCTACTTCATGATAGCCATGGAGAAGCCTACTTATATAAATTGAAGGTTGGAGGTCCAATGGTATATGGATATGAAGACATGAAAGCCTCTTCCTACCCTTATGATCCTGCTCAAGAGAAAGAAGACAAGAAAAAGACATATTTAGTCTTTCAGCTCAGCAAAAGAGATATAGAGCCTGAGTTCTTGAAGTACAAGTGGAATCCTAATAATATTCCTCAATTACATGGAAGCAATGCAACTAGATTAACAGCTATAAAATTGACAGAGTTAATGAGATTTGCGAAGACTTAATCCTTAATCGGTCCGAAGGGAGACAAATAATGGGAGCAAATAGGTGCTCCCATTATCGTAAGCATTTGTAGAAGTACAATTAAATCTTTAGCAAGAGTCAAATGACAGTAAGCATTTGGCTGCTGTCGCTAACACAAGTCGTCTTTTTTCAATCATCTAAAACAATTCTTGCTTGAGTCTGTTGAGGCTGAAGGTATCTCATAAAGAGACTTCTGTTTAGATGTTGATTCCAATGCTCACAAGATGTTTCAGGTAAATCCACACATGCGAAACAATGACCCGGATGATTCTCGTCATTCGAACAGATTGGATCGTTTGGACAATCCTTTGCTCTATCAATAGCAGAATCTATCAATTTAAGAATCTTTGCATCACCGCTTGTTCCATACGAATTGCGGTCATTTGGCATGAGGGAGATTAAACCGCCATAACTACCCTCCGAACCTTGAATGGTGTAAATTAAGAAACCGATTATTTGCCCTTCTTGATAGATATGTTCCTTAAGCGATGTTACTGGATAGCCACATAGGAATTCCATCTCCTTCATTAGCAAATGACAGAATGTATGGGCAAAGGTAAATAGTTCCAAGTTATCATCAATTCCAGTAGAATCTACCTCAAAGAGCAACCCCTCTCCATACGATTCCATTGCGGGCATATAAGTTGGATCAAAACCATCTGAAAATGGACGCAAAGAATAAGGATTACATTCTTCAACTTCCCTTCCGTCTGCTATACTCCACCATTTCTTACTATCTGTACTCACACGTTTATATGACATCAATGCAGAAGTCTCTTTCAGTTTCTGAAATGCATAAATCCTCTTGATTCTTCCACTTTGGAGGTTAGGATAGCGAATAGACCAGAAGTCCCTCTCTATTCTTTGATTATTGTTTCCGTAAATAGCAGCATTTGTAATATAATAGAACTCCTCCATTCGGAAATCCGTTGTATTATATGTGAGGACAACATTGTTTATGATGTCCTCAATCTGCCTAAGAGATAATGCCGTTTTTGGGTCATCTTGATCAGCAAGTATTTGCTGGGGTGTGCTGCCTCCTTGTGCTCTTCGCAACACCCACTGTTTCTTATGTTCAGATGGACGTGGAATATAAATACAACTAAGTATGTTTGGAAAATATAAATCAGAACCATTTCGCAAAAGGACACGATAGGCTCCTCTTTTTCGACCTCTTGTGAAGACAAAATATTTGTTATAGATGACAGCCATATTTTTATGGGGTGCACCGTTACCGCCACCTCTATATATATTGATTGACTGTAATCCATCGCTACCTTTTGTTGACTTGTAATATAATTCTTCTTGTACAGATGGCTGATTATCTAGGATCCATGCTGTTACATCATTTGGCAAGTTCCATAGTTTGTCGAAAGGGATGTCCATAATTTTTCCCGTATCTAATGAAGCAAGTACAAATCGTATTTGCTCCAGTTTTTTGCGGGAAACTCGTCCTCCATTTCGGGTGCTACAAGCATAACATGCAGGATAGTTATTGTCAAAGTTAGCATCATGATTCCATAAATTTCTCCATTCATCAAGGCGATGTAGCCTACGACATTGAGGACAATAGAACCAATTGGGGAAATAGCTGGCCTTAATGGTGTCCTGAGTATCATTGTTTCTTGCAGTATAAACTCTTTCCTCCAAATCAGGGGTGGGGATTTCTACCAATTGCTCAACAGACTGATAAATAGCTTGAACTGCTGTCAAAAGTCTCGGGTTATTAATTTCATCTTGATTGGCAAGGTTCTGCTGATTAAAACACTTCCAATAATCATATGGTTCTATAAGTAGCGATCCATTACTCAATGTTTCTATAATTGATCCACTACCACCATAGGCGGAGATAACCTTCCCACTACGTATTTCTTCAAGTTTCTTCATAATTAATTATAACTTAATCCATTTATCATTATATAACAATCATCGTCAATGTCACGAAGGGACGACATGTAGTCTTCGCTGTCATTATGCAGAAGATATCTTAGGCGCTGTCTAATCTGACTCTCCATAACATCATCGATAGAATATCTGCTACTGAGCATATCCATAATCCCTTCTTCGATAGCATCTTCGTCAGTTGGATCTTGAGCAATAAAGAGTTTATAGCATTGCACAATATTGTGCCATAGCGGCAGACTTAGCATCTGGCTATTCATAGGTGTTGCGCTTAGCGGTTCCACATATTTGTAATAAGCAGAGTGGAATGATGTATAATTTTCGAAAAGCGAGAATTCTCGGTTGCGTTGCGGGTTAATTAGATTATAAACCAGACCCTTATGGCTTCTAGCCACACGGCTCGATGACTGAATGTACTCAGAAGTGGATCGCGGTTGCCCCATCATCATCATGATGTTCCATCTATCAATATCAATGCCAACGGAAATCATATTCGATGCATAAATCAGATCCATAGTCTCACTATTGATACCTACGCCATGACCCCAGTCTTCCAATATCGAGGTGCTCTCTGCATCGGTAAGAAGTTTTTTAATGCGTGAGCTATCCTCCCTACTCGTGAATTCTTTCTTGCGATTATTGAAACCTTTATAGATGAACTCCAGCGATTGGGGGATCTGAAATGAGGGCAGTTTGGCACGCAGATTCTCGTAAACTTCTTGTGAAGCTCTGCTCTTAGAGCGCCCAAGATCTTTCAGACTATTATAATAAAGAACAATACTCCAGAAAATGTCCAAATCTTTCTTCAAATTGTGATCTGCGTCTCGTAAGAATCTAACCACAGCATTTACGTCACATATATCTACTCCTGCATCGGCTAATAGCTTCATTGCTAATTTTGCCCGAGCCAATATTAATGTAGCAGTAAGACGTATTTCTGTGTCGTTTGATGTAGTCCTACCAGTTGGCATGATACCAATATGACATCTAAGTGCATCATCCTCTAAATGAGAGAAATAGTTGTCCCTATAAGATGTACCCTGAGCAGGGAATATACTAACCTCGCGGTTCCTGCCATACAAACTCTTTATCAATGCTCCAGTATTGCGTGTTGTTGCAGTGGAAGCTATTATTTTGGGACGATGACCATCTCTCGAAGCTAATTCTTCCACAATACTTTCAAACAAAGAGACTGTCGAGCCCAAAGGTCCGCTAATAAGATGTAATTCGTCCTGAATAATCAAATCAGGAGTTTTACATCTAGTAGTTCTGATAAGTCCTGCCGGGTTAGGATTATATAGTTGTGCAAATTTGTCTACGGTAGCAAATAGCAGTGTGGGCTTTTCACGATAGATAACCTCATCAATATAATATATAGGTAATCGGACATCCGTCATAAAATGACACGAATCGTTTAAACACTCTATTTTTCCGTCGTGTACAGAATATCCATACTGATTATTGTTCAAATATAAAGACTGACCACACCATGGGCAATAAGCTACAGGGAATGGATTGTTTGGTCGAACACCGTTTAAAAACCTTCGATATTTCTCATTATTGTCTCGTAATTCAGCAATAGCATTAGGGGATGTTGCCTTTCCCACCCACAGACCAATGGAGATACGGATATTTCCTAAATTCAATTCTGGACATTTCACTCTCAAGAAGTCCATTGCACATATAAGGAAAGATGCTCTTTCGAACTGCTGGCTGGCCAACAGACGAAGTGTATAACGCATGATAACAGATACACCGCTTGTATATTCAGCATCCCTCATAACATTTGCTCCAGATATAATGTCAGCACTATTACGTCTTCTGGCAATGATGGTGAGGGCTGTTAATGCCAAATAAGCCTCAGTCTTACCTCCTCCGGTAGGGAACCAAATTAGGTCGACATTTGTAGTACGATTCACATCATCCTCTACCATTGTAGACTTTACATTCATCAACAAGAATGCCAACTGGAAGGGACGATACGAAGGTTCTGTATTTCTCATTGTCGGCATATACTGAGCGTTCTTGAAATAGTCAATAGAATTAAATATTGCGAGATTATCATCAACCGCCGTCCTATTTTTAACAAAATTATTATCACGTGCAACAACCATCTGTATCAGCATTGCTGTGTTAGCAATTCTGAAGCATGTCAGAGCCTCTGGGTTATCTCGCATAAACTGAATGTTATCACGCAGTCTATTTAGCAAAACCTCTTGTTTGCAAAGAATAGTTTCAACTGCATCATTATATTTGTCATCATGGTTGGCAGACCTATCTTCCTCCTCTTGATGCCAATTCCCATACCCTTCAACAAATCGCTCCAATCCTTCAAGTAATTCATCGTCGTTCACCCCCCAAATACTAATGTTGCGCAGGGTACATATAGCTGTAATATCATCATCGTCTATTTGATTAGAGAACTTTTTTACCTCACAACGTGGCATATATGTGGTAGCTATCCAATGGCCATCTTCATCCCATTCTGCAGCACAACCAATACCCTTACCATAATTGATGACATCTTTATAAATGTATTCATTAATATTGTTCTCTTCATCATCGAGGGAAACGATGGGGTCTGTATAAGAAACCAAACTGCCTTCAAGCGGCGTCACTTTCAAAACGGATTGGTAAAGACATTGCCTATAGAAAGCATTGCCTTGACCATCGGCATCTAATGTCCTCTGATTACGAACGATTACTTTGAAATATTCCTTATCTTCTCCAGGCTTTGATGGGAACCACTTGATAAAACAATTTAAGTCATCATTGAGCCGTAGTTCCATAACAGGGTTATTTCTCACATTATCCATCGTAACCTCTTGCCTTACAAAGAAAGGCATACGTCTGAAAAATTTACCACGCAGCAATATCTTCAGCAATTCCATTTCAGAGGTGTTATTTACAATTAACACCTGGTTGATAGAAGGGGCTATAGCCTGCCTTAGTGATACTGTTTGATTCTCATCATTGAAAACGAAGAGTTCGTTTAATGGGATTTGGATATTATTATCACTCAAATAACGTACAACTTCATCTCTTTGGCTATTATCAATAATAATCTGTTTAAGATTATCGTAAAGGAAGCCTGCCTTTATTATGACTTCGGGGACAGCTACAGGCTCATACCTCGCATAACTAACCTCAATTCTGATGTTTTGAGTATTGCCAGACACACATGTCACCACACCAATGTGATCCGACTCAAAGAATGAACGGTCTTCTTTTTCAGATCGGTTGTCATCGGACTGACTCGTGGTGCCATCATCACTATCATCAGTTCCGTCACCATTAGTGTCAGTGTCCACTCCTCCTGTGGCATCATCTTCAATATTATCATCATTCTCATCTGAGTCAGACGACTTGGTGCCACAAGGGGTCATGATTCCAGTGCTATAAAGCCTTGAAGGCTCATCATATATAACCTCATCACTTGCATCATCACCGCAAACAATGATGTCCTTTGCGTAGCCTGGACCTAGGATTTTCTCTCTCACAAGGTCTTCAATGACCTTTCTGTTTTCTTCTTCCATATAAGCTTGTTTTGTTAATTAATCAATTTTTACATTTGATATCGTGCCAGAGTCCAAACACCTGTCAACAACATCATCAACGGTAACATTTAAACGAGTGGATATTCGCCTCAAAATACCATTTTGAATTATGTGTCCTCTCTTTGCTTCTAACACTTCATCTTTCAAGCGGCCACCTGTTGGCTTATATTCATCATAAGCTTTTTTTGCTGCCATAACCCATGTTATTTCACTATCAGGCAAGCTGCCTTTTTGGGACAAGAAAAGGCACATCCTTCTCATTTCGCGTCTACTTCCCAAGAATTTATTTGAACATTTCTCATTTAAATAGCGCCTAATTTTATTTTTATCAATATGTGTTTCATTGCATATCTCTTCTATCATTTCCCGTCGATTCCCTACAGATACATACATACGAAGCGCATTTTTCCATAAGTCCTCAAAATGTTTAATATCTGCACCTTCAGGGAAATCAAAATATGCTGTCATAAACTGGTCAAAATTGTCTGGAGTCTTATAATATAGAATTTCAACTTCATTCCCCTCAAAGTCTTCATCTTTGTATTTTTGAATACGCTCTCGACGAATTGCGTCTCCATCTATTACAAGTACATCCCCGTCGATTCTTTCTTCACGACCATCACTGAAAGTAACGATTGTCTGTCTGCTCTCAGAATCAGACCACCTGTTTTGAGAATCATTAGCATCCTGAAAATCGGCAAGCGTAAATATTTGGTCGGAAACGGTTTCGACTTCATCTGTTATCTGATTCCTATCAATTGCAGTACCATACCGATGCCTCATCTCACTATCGTAACAATCGAGCTCCTTATTCAAGAACCAAAGGAGACCTTTGGCGTAATCATCCTCCCTACTATAATACAAGGCTGTCACATGTGCATAGAAATGGTATTTCAGCAAATGTTTATATGCCTTATAAAGTGGAAAGTCATTAATACCGCTACTATAGGTAGCACAATCAATCAAAATATGATTGTTTTCACCTAAGAGGCTTTTGAGTTCGCTTACATATCTATTACTAATGGCAGAATCTTTCTTAAATGATTGAGTTCTGTCGTCGTAAACAAGATGCTTCCTCCAATACTTGTCATAAACCAAATCTGGACGTGGATTGAGTTTTGCTATTACTTCTGCTTTTGGATTCGTGCCCGAATCATATTCCAGCTGCTCACACCATTCCTTAATAGCATCGATAGTATCTGAGGCACAGTCGATGTCTATCTCAACATTATACTTTTCTTCCTCCCAATATTTCTTACAAAAATCGATACTAGAGAATCTTGACCTGAATAGTCGTATTATTCTCGTCTTTATGTCGCCTGTTAGAGTGTCATCAGTATCAGAAAGGTTGTCGAGAAGTTTATGCAGTTCATCTAATTTATCATCCATCCAAGGGAAATCAATATTTCTAATCATCTGCGGTTCTGTGAATCTACAACCCGTAGGAGCACAATATCTATATAACTCTCGATATGAAAATGAATAGACAGGAATATCCACTGCTGGAGCTTCCGAACCTATATAAATTATTTTTTTAAATGCTCGTCGTCTGAATTCTTGCCTCCTATTGAGATATTTCCTATCGCCAAGAGCAACAATTATGTCCGTATGATCGGCTCTCATAATTGAATTAATACTATTCTCATATCTTATTGTGTCAAAATATCTAGAGCCTACAGGAACATTATCATTTATAGGAGGATAATTTCCGATATGAACTAATGCCGCACTTGAATACTGTCGTGCCGTATCTTGAAGATTACCTATATGCCGTATTTGATCTAAATCTGATTTAACATCTTCTCTAATATACCTTTTACATTGGTTTATAAAGAATACATTTTGTACCCCTTTAAGCTTGGACCGTATTATTTTGTTATTATCTTTGTATCCCCAACAGGTTCCTAAATGAATTCGACCAGTTGTGTATAAAGTCTCTCTCATAGAACGAGGTCTCGTCCAAGATTTCCATGTAAATATTTTTGCACCATCATCCAATTCTGCAAGAATTGAAGTACCTTCTTCCCAATTATGCCTATTAATAACTTGTAACTGATTATCAGTCATTTTATACTTGTTCAAGATACTCTCTATTGTGGAAATTATTAAACAAGTAGCGATTGTTCCTGTGGTCTTTTGGAAAGTTTCGCACTGTAGTAGATCATTGCCGTTATCCGCTTCAAGATTTGCAAATTCTTGAACAGGAATCTGAATAAATAGTTCTTGAGGGCTATTGTTAGGGTTTTCTTCTTGAAGAAATGACATAATGACATACATCAAATGCTCCTGAAACCTCTCAAAAGATGGCAATCTCTTTATTGGGCAGGGTAAAAAACTCGAATATTTCTCTATATAGTTGTTAATTAACCTGTCTAATTCACAAACTCTCACTTCGAATCTATTATTATCTATCATATAAAAAATATTAAAAATTATATTTCCCAAGTAACGATATCTGGATTGTTATCACTAAGTCGTTTTAGCAATCTTCCTGTCTCAGAATTTGGATTTTTTAATGTAATTATTAGAGTGTCAATTGCCCGTGTGAATGGAAGCATTGACCACATCCAGAGGTATCTTTTCAATTTCTCATCATAACTTTCAAGTGCGACTGATTCCTCTGCATGCTTTTTTTCATCAAAATTATCCGTTTTGTATTTCATAAAATTGTCAAATTGCAGGCATATAACAACCCATCCTTCCAAACCACGGCATGATTCATATTGGAAAAGCCGACAATCTTCAGCACGAGATGGATACTCATCGCGTTTTCTTTCATCTGTACCATCAAAAACAGCAATTCCCAATTCCTTCCATTTTTGGATGTTTCGGAAATACGAGTGCCCATTCTCACGTTTTACCATCTGAGGTGGAGCAAGGAATAACATATCATAATTTTCACATTGCTGTTCTTTGCAGTATGCCGTTAATTGGGAATGAAGTACATCGTCATAGTCTCTCAGAATGCGAACCTTCCCACCTGACAGGTTTCTGTCACTTTTTTGTTCCCAAGTTATTCCCATTTCTTGTGCTAAAGCATTTACAAAATGGACTAACAAAGCCTTCTGACGACGACCCACTTCCAATGGAACCTCTCCAAACTGTCATGGCCGGTACTGCGGTGTCCCAACGAATGATTGTCCTTGCAGTGCTCAGACTGAGATTTCCGGACATTTCTGCTAAGGAGGTAGTTC
>JAEEGL011459945.1_pt1 | contig 10622 bp, 4 predicted proteins | sample 9134231 | NCBI WGS metagenome assembly JAEEGL01 (sample SAMN16246548, study PRJNA631951) | gut metagenome | biome: gut microbiome; feature: rumen; material: fiber-attached | host: Bos | place: Iran: Karaj | collected 2018-10 | reverse complement strand
GTTCAACAAACGCCGTCGCATAGAACAAATCATGCCCATCTTCTATGAAGAGCAGCCACTGACTTGGATTCTTTATCAAGATGAGATTACCTCATTCTCGATGAATAAGCCAAAGTTGAGGATTCTTGATGTGGGGTGTGGATCTGGATTTTGGGGTCTTCTGCTCAAGAAGAAATTCCCCCACGCATCGGTCGTATGCCTGGACAAAAACCCTTTAGCCATAGAGCGTACAAGGTATAATGCCCTGCTGAACCAGCTGGATATTGATCTTGTGGAAGGCTTTTACGAGAAAAACCAGTTTAAGCATAACAGCTTTGACCTTATTGTCTTGACCCCACCCTACCACTTGTATGATCCCAAGAACAGCGAGCACATCCCACTCTTCGCCCGGGGTGGCGATTATGGCTTGCATGAGTTCTATTCCCAGAGCTTGACTGCCCATGAGCACCTGAAGAGTGGTGGCAAAATCCTGTTCAATCAGATGAGTGCAGGCTTAGATATGCCAGACTATGTCAGGTTCTATTACGAGAAATTCAAGGCTGGCGAAATGGAATATACCAATATATTACCCCCAATCTCGACATTGGCATTCCTCAAGGGGCTGTATGGCTGCTTGGACAGCCAATACCTGATAGACTTTGCCCAAATGCTGCCGATGCTATTCTACACATCAGGCATGTATACTAAGAGCAAGAAACTGTTCTCCACATCAGAGAACACCTCAAGCAAGCACCAGATCCTTTCCAAACTTAAAGAGACCTGGCAGACCAGAATAGAATTGCATAAAGAAATCAACCGTTTTTAGTCAATTTATTAGGCCATGCAGAAAATTATTCAGATTTTACAGAACAGCAGCCCAAATAGCGGAATAATAAACAATCCTAAGAAAGAAGATGAAATTAATTTTAATAAAGCGATAAATGCTGATGACAAAAGTTGTTTCTCCCTTTCTGGCAGTAAAAAGATTTTGGAATGCATACAAGAATGGTTGGGATACAATACATCTATAATGGTTGATTTTTCTGCAATTCCTTCATCTTTTATGAATAATAAAAAGTTAGCAGATTTCATCACTGTATATGACCCTAATTCTGTGTTTACAGACCAGTTAGACAATGCATATAACATCGTTTATAGGTCATTGGCGGATCAAAAACTTGGCATTTTTTATCGTGAAGACTTTTTTCAAATTCCAAAATCACCTTCCTTTTATTATTCCATATATTCGGAAACGAATCTTATTAAAAATATTGAAAAACAATATCATGTGAAACCAGAGAAATGGCCTAGAATTAATGATTTCACTAAATTATTTTTTAAAAACAAATCCATATCCCTTTCTTACAAAAGATTCGAAGAAATAGCCAAACAAAACACAAATGTTTTGATTAATTGTCAGACACGAAACCAAATATTACTTCAATTCTACAACAAATACTTTTTGAATGATAATTCCAGGTATGAGAAAAAAAAACTCGCTCATTTATTATCAATCCCCCTAATTGGGTACCCAGGGAAAGAGAATAATGATGAGTCTCACTTTGAAGGTTTAGGCGCTATTTTTGTTTACTTTATCAAAGATTTCGGACCAGATGGTATTGATGAGGATATATTAAAACAACACGCAAATGATTTATGGTTTTTGGGGTTACAAATCACTTATAATCCTGTTTTTCAAATCGCCCATCAATTATTCGATACTGCAAGAGAAGAAGCAACTAAGGCTGCTAAGGCTGCGATTATGTCGCGCAATATGAGCCATAATCTAGGCAGTCACGTAATGTCCTACCTTAAAATGCATCTTGGGTCTGTGAGCAACATCTTAAAGGATCATGTGTTGTCCACATTGCTTGAAAGCGAAGATCTGGACACCCTTAAAAATCATGCTCTAGTCGCAGACAAGTTAACTCTTCCTTTTCTTGTCGGCATCGGACGATTTATTTCTTACCTGCAAGAACGCCAGGATTTTATTGCCACTGTTTCTACAAATTTCGTGCCCTATTATTCATCAGTAAGTTTCAAGGATTTCATATTTGATGAATTGAATTGCGACAAACGTTATGATCGACATCCTAAGCGCACAAACCAAAAGCCTGATAACAGCCTTTTAGGCAATATAGCGAGATCCGAAGGCTTAGGTCGCCAGACATCACCGACACAAGGAGATTCCACGCTTAACGATATCGTATTAAAATTTCGTACAACCTTTGACGGATCACCTACAAAGCACATTGATACAGATTCTCGCACAATAAAGAGCATTAATCCGTTAGACCACTATGGGGACAATAATAGAATTATAATCGCGGCAAAAGAATTGGAAGAGATGCGACCATATGAATTGAGTTTGCCTGGTGGCATTATTGGCCGTCAAGCCATCTTTTCTATTATTGAAAATATCATAAGAAACGCAGCCAAACATGGCAACTGGAGGGAACAAGAAAATTTGGAACTCACCATTGATATTTTCACGAAAGAAGATGTGGATAATAATCAGCCTGACGATTATTTACGAAAGCGGTTAAGGGATGATGACCAAGCAAATAATCAGTCTTTATCTCTCAAAGGAGTACTTCAAAAGTTCTATTGCAAGAACGAGGATCCCAAGAAGATGAAGGAGTCTAATGAATCCCCAAAAGTTGAAGACTATTATAAAAAGCATAAGGAATCCACAGAGCCAAAAGCTTCTCGAAATTCTGGTAGCGATTTCTTTTTCATCACATTAACCGATAACCTTAATTATACCTCAGATTCATTGAAATCATTACGCAAAGCGTTGATTGAAGATTACATTGATGAAGATGGCCGAATGATAAGCGCCAACAAGGGTATCAAAGAGATGAGGATTTCGGCTGCATGGCTGAGGTCAATAATCGATGATATAGCATTATCCCCTTTCTATGAATCCAATCTTGATATTGAAGAAAAACCTTGGATGGATGACAATAATCATTGGATCAAACAACCACCAGTTCTTTATGCCAGAAGGTCAAAGAATGCAATAACAGGGGCCTGCAATCTACAATATATTTTCTGTGTTTTACGACCCAAGAAAGTCGCATTTATTTCTACTGCCTTTGAGAAGAACAACGATGGCCTTCAAAGAAAAGGATGGCAATTCTTATCACCACATAAATATCTCGATATCAATAACAAGAATTATGAATTTGTTATTTATGATGATACCGAAGATGGTCAAAGCGAAAACAATTTTAATAAAATAAGACGCCAATCTTCTCAACGATTCATAAAATTATCTGATCTCAACAAAAGTTTTGATAGTTTTGAAAGAATTAAAACGAATCCTTATATTGACATAGAGAAGAACAAAGATATAGACAAGGAAAAGAATCAAAAAGACATATTTGATATTGCATATGTTCAATTATATAATCACTTGTCAAAGGGAAATCACACAGGTAATATTTATATTATAGATGATACAACTTGTGAGAATAACATTATAGACAAACAACAGAATTCGGAGAATCAAGATGATTCAAAAGCACAAGTGTATGAAAAGATTATCCTCAAAAAATCCTATCCAACTGGTAAGATTGTCAAATATGGTTATTTGTTCCATCTAGAAGACAAAGAAAAGTTTCTAGAATATGTAATAAACAAAGATCTCGATCAAGAAACCGATTCATTTTTAGAAGGCATCTCAGGAGATAACTCAACAGACCGTCTCGTCCGTAATGAGCCACTAACGGACCTTTGGTTCTATAAACACCTATATGCCATGGAACAGACGATTGCAATTTTTGACGAACGTATTTTTTCTAAAGTTTATGGTTTAGATGAAGCTGATTTCGTGAATACCAAAGAAACGTTTTGGGGAAATGATGTGAATACAGATATCGAGTATCTCAAAGCGATGTACCTTGATATTAAAGATCAAAACTGGTTAGACGATATAAAAAATCGTGAAGACTTAAATAGTTTCCTAAAAAGTAAAGTCAATTTTAAAAAACCAAATTGTTCTGATTTGGCCAAGAAAGATGCGCGGAATTATTTGGGTGCCACTTATAAATACAAGAAACTATTTATTTTTTCTATCATTCGAAGTGTCGAAAACCCAAAACGCTTTAATATCTTCGGCGTAAAAATTGATAAAGAAGCTAAGCCCGCCTTCTCCCATTGCGTTAGATATGCTACATTAAGCTGGGATAGCTATAAAAAACGCCTAATAGTTAATCATGATAAAGACCAACAAATGAATTGGATTCTGTTTGACTCTTTGTCCATTCATCAAGGACTATTAGACAAATTATATGCTTGTTTTGGCATTGAGAAAAACGATATAGAAGCAAAAGAGAATCTCACCAAAGATTTTTACGAGAGTTTCATAATTGATACCTCAGCCAAAACAATAGTGTTTACGGACGAAAACAATAATCAACACTACTTCTTACCTGGAATGACGATTCATTCCGGAAGATCAAAACCCAGTAAAGAAGATATGCCACAACGACTTCCATTTATCCCCTATTCAGCAATTGAGCACGCAGTGCTTGATTGCAAATATTCGATTGTTGAACTTTTAGATTCCGCCCGTTATGAGTAAAACTGTCATTGTTTTTTCAACACGTTTTATAAGTCCTCTTTCCAATAAGGGACTCTTCTCTAAAGATAATATAAAGGATCCCATGCCTTTTTCTAGTGACTTATTAGCTAAGTATTTTTGGGACGAGTTTGAACATACAAAGAAAAAAGACTTTCTTGAAGAAATGGTTTTGACCGATAAATACTTTACAAGACAATCACTAGAAGAATTAACTGAGACTAAAGAGCTTTTGACATGTCTTAAAAAATATAAAGTTCAAATCAATAATTTTATTCAAACAAATCCAGACATACAGTGTAGTACCGTTGACTTCGAATGGGTTTCGAAATTACTAAATAAAATGAGAGGAGATGGCTCTTTAGGCCAAGAAATCATAGATTCATTAACTAATAATTTTAAAAAGTTTAAGGACTGCCTGAAAGATGGCAAAAGCTTATGGATTTGTGATCATCTAAGAAACGATAAAGAGCAAAAACCTCTTAATATTGATATCGGAAACACTAATAAGCGTGAACCTTGGTTGACCCATCGCTTCTCCTATTATGAATTAAAAAGCAATAATAATAATGATGTAAAGATTTATGCTGTCTGGCCTCTCGAAAACAAGTGTCACCCAACTAATGGACAATATCAGTGGGTAGAAGCACTGACAGATCAATTCCTTAATGTGCTTAACCCTAATGCGGAAAAACTGTTTTTGATACTTCATGATAAGGACATTGCCGATTCTATTTTCAAGGTTATCATTGATGATACAACCAGTAAGACGGCAAGGCACGTTGCACTGTTCCAACATATCGATGCCATGGGCGCTTTTTTAGAGTATCCCAAAGATAACAGTATAAAAGCAGTAGAGAGCTTTGTTGAAAGAATGATCATATCTGCCCGAAAGCGAAATTTAATCTGCGATGCGTATGACTATATCACAAGTACAGATAGCAATAAAAGCATTAACCTTCAAAATACAGTCACAAAGTTGCTTAATCTTGACAAAAACAAATTTGCCGAAATTTCCGATATAGCAAACAAAATATTAGCTTACACAGGTGCTGATACTAATCAATATTTAGACAGCCTAAAGTTGGATTTAATCCATGAACTTAATCAGCAACTCAAGAATGTCATGACTTATGAGATTTAAACTTTATGTATTCATCCTTTAATCCGAATCAACATGTATAAGAATAGCGCCATAGTTCTCCTGAAAAAAACGGAAGAATCAAAATATCTCTACAAAATCACAGACAACAATAATAATCTACCCCTATTCAAGTTTTTGTTTAGAGTATTAGATTGGACACAAAATGATGAACTGGATACTTCCGATGATAACTCGTTTAATCTACAGATTATTATATATCCGCCTAGCAATATAATTAATGAAGGCTTACCGCAGAAAATAGTACCATTTGGACAGAAAGACTTAACTGGGGAGATAAAAACCCCTATTTTGCATGTCGTATTGACTGATATCTTAAGCCACAACAATAAACTGCATCCTTCTGTCCCTAGGTATTTCCAAATTATTGATAGCAGCATTTGGAATCACTATGTTCCTTTGGTGAACAATAAAAATCAAATTGATGTTTTTAATGCTCTTTTTACCAAAGCAGTAGATGATATCTTTGAGAACAACCAAAAGGGATTATATGAACTTGAGGTAGCTAAAGAATTTGCAGATGTGAGTGCAAGAATCCTACATCAATCATATTTAAGTGGTGATCATGCTACAGGTGTTGCTCCTTTTATGTTTCATTCCGAGACTGCAATCAAAGAATTGATAAACAAGGAATTCAAGGAATTAAAAGCGAAGAAAAAGGTGAGAGAAGACGGTAATGAATACGTCTTTTGGCCATGGCGCTTTCGAATGTTGCTTGTTGATGACAAAGCTATCGATAAAGAAGAAGATGGCACAATGAAGAAAAACTGCAAGTTATCAATCATTATGCGCTTAATTGAAAAAGAATTAGAATTCCCTAAGGAGAAGAATTGGATACAATATCGGTTCCTTGAACAAACAGATGGAAAACTAAATATTTTAGAAGGGAGTATTGACGACAATGCAAGAATTGTAATAGAATGCGTACAGAAGTATGATAATGCAATTTTAGCTCTTAAGACAAAAAAGTACGATTTGATTCTTTTAGATTATCTGCTTGATCTAAAGGACGAACAGCGCAAATATGGTTATGAGCTATTAGAAGAAATCAATCGATCTATGAAAATCAAAAAACAGTTCGAAAGATTTTGCTATCCTATAGATTATTCAACATGTGAAGAAAAAGTTAAAGCAATTAGAGAATTGATATCAACAAAAGCGGAATCAAACAAAACTGAAAATTACGAATTAAGAAAGTTTATAAATACCATAAAAGTTGATAACAAAGATATAACTCAGGGTTTTATAACTAAAGATAACATCGAAAAGTTATTAGAAATAATCCAAACTGAAATTGATAACGAACAGTTTATCATTGGATCAAATAGAAAAATGTTTTTTATCTTCATTTCGGCCTACCCTACTGCGGTCAACGAGAGGCTGCTTGCGCAGGGATTGAACAGGAGTGAAGACTTTTGGCACATCAACATCGGTGCATGCCCAACAAACACGCCACAATTATTCACCTACAACCTCTTACACATGATGAATAAGCGCTTGAAAGGCTGCGGCATTCATAAATTGTCTGGAGACAAAATACTGGAACAAGTAGAGAAAATTTTTAAGCCAGAAAACAAAAAAACTGATAAGAATAATTCTGTAAGGAAAAGAGCTGGTAAACACTATCATGAGGTGCTCAGTTTGCAATATCACTATCATAGAATGCTGGACGATGTGGAAATACCTCATAATTGTAACAAAACTCAAGAATCTATTTTTGATATCAAAGGATCGGTACTGATTTCTTATTATAGCTTCCTAAACCAACATATAGGTGGAATTTTAGAGCATTTGGTCAATTTGATTCATATCGCAGCTTTTGGAACAATTAGACAATGGGATGAGATGTGGGAGGAATACCTATATTTCAAAGCTAAGTTTGGGACCATCATCTCCCAAAATGACGAAAGCATTGCCACTAATTACAAGAAAGTTTGTGGATATATTGAAAACTTTATTTTAGTATTAAAATCACAACAACGATGAACTTTGGACGGTTTTTTAAATTAAATCAAAACTTGTCAAGTATGGTAAACGGGATAACCATCTTTGACTATACTGAGTTGCCTGCTTATGAAGGGCTAGATGCAAATAATCCTATGTCCCCAAAATATCCTATTAGCCTATCTATCACCGACAATTCAGTACGCTTCAAGATGCACTACTGCGTTTATCGTTGCTCTAATATAAAGCGAGAACGGCAACAAAAACAACTACAACAGCGAATAGGAGTTATAAAGCAACTACAAGAACAGGAACAACTTAATACGATACAACGACAGCAAGAAAAAAGGCATGAAGCATATGACCGCGAAGTTAAGAAGTTGATTCCCGAGAGTATTAGACGAATACTTGGCTTAAGACCCATATATAAAGAAACTGACTCTGAGATAATTATTTATGGTGGAGAAAAGCCAAAATCATATTCTGAACAATTAATAGATTTAGAACAGCAGCGTGAAGAGCCGGGTCCATATTATGGTTTTAACATTGATGATATCCGGAGTGACTTAAATAAAGAAGTCCTAAATAATAGTTCCGATTCTGACGAACTGAATGTCGGTCACGTTGAAGAAGTCATCTTAGAATTGCCTTTTTCTAGTTTTGAGTCAAATAGCTTAACAAAAATCATCAAGAACGCTTACATTGCAACTTTTCCACAAATACGTGAAGGGGATAACGATGATTACGAGAAAACTGGTAGTCGATTTCTCGACAGATTGATTAATCAAAAATTATCGGGTAGGAGAGTCTATATAGATGAGAGTTCCTACTCCACTCTTTGGATGATGGATCTGTATAGTAACGATGGCAAGCTTTGTATTGATAATAACAGAGGCTTGGTTAATAAATTCCTGCGCAAACTACTGCTTGACTTCATGTTTGATTTGAACCATTCTGATCTATTTCAGGTAAGTCCAAAATATGATCAAATGTATTCAGGACTTATGTCAAACTACTACTTTTCTGCCCTTATGCACAAGTGTGAGTATTATTACTATCGCGATATCACCTTTAAGGCAATTAAAGTATATAAAGAGAATATATCCAAGATTAAGCAATTGAATGAACCAACAACTGAAAAGAACAAACTAATAAAAACAGAAAAGGACAGAATTATTCATCTTTATGCGAAAGAACTCTTCGAAGCTGAAGAGCAATGGGCAAATGATATTAGAAATCCTTTGTCTGAAGATTACTTTGAACCAGATTTCCCAGATGATTTTAGTAGAGCTAGCAAAACGCAATGGGGACGATGGTGCACTGAAATATGCTCTATGTTTGGCGAACGTATGACTTCTACTTGTTGGAACTCGTGGTTTTCCAACTCCGAGGAAGAGATGAGAAGAATTTACTTCCCATATAAATCTTATAATTTTTGTAACTCAGTTTCATTGATTGAACGTTTCCATTTGTTTTTTGATAAATCAGAAGTGGCACAGTCTATGATGCTACTCGCGCAAAAGAGTCGAGGAAAATCTTCTAGATGGTTCTTAAACAGATATGATTTTAATGATGTTCTACATTTACATCTATTCAAACATTGTAATCTGTTATTCATTCTTGTCATTCTTGCTTTTTTTGTAAATCTTTTCTTCTTCAAGGAGAATCTTATGATGTTTTCACAAATTGTATTCAAATATTTACCTTATTTATTATTGATATCGTCATTGTTCATTGCTATATGCCAGTGGTTAAATATCGTTGACAAACATGAAAAAAAAAGAGATATCATTTATTACCGTTTTGTTATAAAAAAGTTTTGGGTTGTAGCTGCTACATTCACATTCTTTCTATTTCTATTTATGTTATTAAATCGAAAATTTAAACTTCCGTATGATTACTGGAGCTTGAGCTATATTTTATATTGGATAATCGGACTTGTATCATTTATAGTACTTGCTCTAGCCACTATCATCCCTTTATTTAAATGGCCCAAACTATATGCTATGAATGTCACTTTTCATCCCATCAAAAGCTTACACTTATTTTTCCCAAAAGTGATTGCATCGATAATAACAGCTTGGCTAACATTAAGTGTTCCCACATTTAGGAACAGCATTTGTTCTTTAAATACTAATATATTTATTGTAATTGTTTTCGTCGTTTTATTTTTCTTTCTATATTTAATCGATCAGGTATGCTCGGCACACAATAATTTGACAAAAGTACTTCGAGCTTTTGAATTTCTAATTATCTCTTATGGTTTATCTCTTGCTGTAGGTTATATAATAATAATATTAGGGGCCAGCAATAATGAAATGAATAATTTATATAAATCTTCTGCAATGGCATTATTTATTGGCCTATTTCTTCGTATGATATTCAGGTCTCAGAAGCAGATGACGGATATATAGTGGTTTGCTGAGGATGTCGCAGGCAAGGTTGCATGCCGATGGATTAACAGAGATATTATCGGGGGAATAACACCTATTTTGTATTCCCCGTTTTCGGATATAACATACTAATCGAGTGATGTTAGAAATAAATCATCATTTTGTAATTGATTGATAACCAAATGCTTTCATTAGTTTATACTATCACACAATCAGTATGTGATTAGTATGTAATACCAGCCGATGAAACCTCCAGCTCCACAAAAATAACGAGTAACTATCTAATTTGCAGATAGTTACTCGTTGTTTTTGGTGCGATTGGTTCCAGATGATATTTACTGATAATGTATGATGCTCAATGATAATGAACACCAAAAGTTTTGTGTCCAACTTTTGGGGTTCACTTCAAAATTGACGAAGCCCGAAATAAGCGCCGCCATCGAGTAGGCCGCCGACTTGGCGTCAACCACCAGCACGACAGGCAGGTCCAGCACACGGGCGATCTCGGCCGACGACCCCTTGTCGCGGTCATAGCCGTCAAACAGGCCCATCATGCCCT
>JAEEGL011316345.1_pt1 | contig 10622 bp, 4 predicted proteins | sample 9134231 | NCBI WGS metagenome assembly JAEEGL01 (sample SAMN16246548, study PRJNA631951) | gut metagenome | biome: gut microbiome; feature: rumen; material: fiber-attached | host: Bos | place: Iran: Karaj | collected 2018-10 | reverse complement strand
TATTAGTTGGTGGATCTACAAGAATTCCATGTGTTCAAGAATTAGTTAAAGAAGAACTTGGAAAAGAACCAAGTAAGGAAGTTAACCCAGATGAAGTTGTTGCTATGGGAGCATCTATTCAAGGTGGAGTTCTAACTGGAGAAGTTAATGACTTAGTACTTCTTGATGTAACACCACTATCACTTGGTATTGAAACTCTTGGTAATGTAATGACTGTATTAATTCCAAGAAATACAACTATACCAACAACAAAATCACAAGTATTTAGTACTGCTGCTGATAATCAACCTGCTGTTGATATTCATATCTTACAAGGTGAAAGACCAATGGCTGCAGATAATAAAACTTTAGGACACTTCCAACTTACTAACATTCCACCAGCACCAAGAGGTGTACCACAAATTGAAGTATCATTTGATATTGATGCTAACGGAATTGTTAATGTTAAAGCTAAAGATTTAGGAACTAATAGAGAACAAGCTATTACAATTACTGCTTCTTCTAACTTAACAGATGAAGAAATTGATAAGATGATGAAAGAAGCTGAAGCTAATAAAGAAGCAGATAATAAACGTAAAGAAGAAGCTGAAATTAGAAATGATGCTGAACAAATGGTATTTGCTTCTGAAAAAGCATTAAAAGATTTCGGTGATAAAGTTCCTGAAGATGATAAAGATGAAATTGAAAAATTAACTAAGAAAGTTAAAGATGCTTTAGATGGTGATGATACTGATGAAATTAAAGAAGCAAGTGAAAAACTATCAAAAGCTGTAATGGATTTATCAAGTAAGGTATATCAAAGTCAAAATGAAGAAGCAGCACGTGCAAGTGAAAATGCTTCTAATGATGATGAAGAAACTGAAGAAAAATCTGAAAAGAAAAGCAAAGTAAAAGATGCTGAATTCGAAGAAAAATAATTAAGTATTGGGCTCTTTATTAGAGCCCTTTACTAAATATAAGGAGAATATATGAATTATACATGGGATTTAACAAAAATAATTAAAGATGATAAAGAATATAAAAGTATTTTAAAAGAAATAGAATCTTTATTAGATGAATTTATTAAATATAAAGGTAAATTATTAAAAGATGAGAATACTTTTTATGATGCTTTAGAAATACAAAAGAAAATAGATATGTTAAGTGAAAAGATATATGTTTATTCATATCTTGGATATTATGAAGATATGTCTAATAAAAAATATCAAGAATATAAAGCATCTGCTGATAGTATTTATGAAAAAGTCGAAAGTTTAACTAGTTTTGTTAATCCAGAATTATTAGAAAGTGATTATTCTAAAATAGAAGAGTATATTTCTAAAAATAATAAATTAGAAATATATAGAAGATCACTTGAAAATCTATTTAGATTTAAAGAACATATATTAAGTGCACAAGAAGAGAAAATATTAAGTGATGCTAATGAAGCATTAAAGACTTCTAGTAACGCATATGATGCTATTGATAATGTTGATATTAAATTTGATAACATCATAGATGAAGAAGGAAAAGAAGTTGAATTAACTCCTTATAATTATAGTAGTTTCTTAACATCTAAAAATAGAGATGTAAGAAAGAGTGCATTTGAAAGTGAATATAAGTACTATAGAGAACATATTAATACTATTAGTGCATTATATATAGGTAATATTAAAACAGACTCTTTTATTTCTAAAACTAGAAAATATAATAGTATTTTAGAATCATTTTTATTTGATGATAAGATTGATACAAAATTATATAAAAATCTAATTAAAATAACTAATAAGAATTTAAATTATTTAAAAGATTATTACAAAATAAAAGAAGAAAAATTAGGATATAAGTTACATATGTATGATTTATATGTTAATACTGCAGATACTCCTAAGATGAAAATTGAATATAAAGATGCTATTGAAATTGTTAATGAAGCTATTAAACCTTTAGGACAAGATTATATTAATAATTTTAATAAGCTATTAAATAGTAGATGTGTTGATGTATTTCCTAAAAATAAAAAGAGAAGTGGAGCGTATGAATGGGGTACTTATGGAGTAGATCCATATGTATCACTTAATTATAACTGTAATTTTGATTCAGTTAGTACTTTAGCCCATGAAATGGGACATGCTATGCATTCATTTTATAGTTATAAAAATCAAGATTATTTATATGCATCTTATCCAATATTTTTAGCTGAAATAGCTTCTACAGTTAATGAAGTATTATTATCAAATTATTTAATTAATAAATCTGATAACAAGACAGAAAAAATATATCATTTAGTAGATTTTTTAGATAAGTTTAAAGCAACTGTTTATAGACAAGTCATGTTTGCTGAATTTGAATTATCTATTCATGAAAAATATGAAAAAGGTGAATCATTAACTAAAGATTTATTATGTGAAACATATTTAGAACTTAATAAGAAACATTTTGCTCCAGTAATAGATGTTGATAGTGATATTCAATATGAATGGGCTAGAATACCTCATTTTTATACACCATTTTATGTTTATAAATATGCTACTGGATTTATAAGTGCTCTTATAATAGCTGATAAATTAGTTAGTGAAAAAGATTTTAAAGATAAATATATTAAGTTCTTAAGTAGTGGTAGTAGTAAATATCCACTTGATTTATTAGGTGAACTTGGTATAGATATTAGTGATGAAAAAGTATTAAATAGAGCATTTGAATTATTTAATGAGAAAGTAAATTTATTAAAACAAATAGAAAGGGATGAGTAATATTGGCAACTAAAAGAGATTATTATGAAGTATTAGGTGTTTCTAAAGATGCTAGTGAAGAAGAAATAAAAAGTGCTTTTAGAAAAAAAGCTAAAGAATACCATCCAGATATAAATAAGAGTCCTGATGCTCCTGAAAAATTTAAAGAAGCACAAGAAGCTTATGCATGTTTAAGTGATAAAGATAATCGTGCTAAATATGATCAATATGGTCATGCTGCATTTGAAAATTCATATGGAAATGCAGGTGGTGGAGGATATTCAGGTGGAAATCCTTTCGGAAACTTTGATTTTTCAGATATATTTGATGATTTATTTGGAGGAGGTTTCTCATCATTTGGTAGTGCCTTTGGAGGAGGTTCAAGTAGAGCATCTTCTCAAAGACCAAGAAAAGGAGCAGATACTTTATATGGAATCAATATTGATTTTTTAGATGCTGTATATGGCTGTAAAAAAGATATTGATATAGAATACTATGAAAATTGTGAAGATTGCGATGGAAAAGGTGGCCATGGAGAAAAAACATGTGATGAATGTGGTGGTAGTGGTTATGTAATTAAACAATCTAGTACAATATTAGGTGTAATTCAAACTAGAACTACATGTTCAGCATGTGGTGGAAGAGGTAAAACATATAGAAGTAAATGCGATGAATGTAAGGGAACAGGTAAAGTTAAAGTTAAGAAAACTCTTACAATAGATATACCAGCAGGAATAGACACAGGTGAACAATTAAGAATAAGTGGAAAAGGTGAACCAGGAAGTAATGGTGGACCTAATGGAGACTTATATTTAGAAGTAAGAGTTAAAGAACATGAATTATATAGAAGAGAAGGATATGATATATATATAGAACTTCCTGTTACGATTACTGATTTATGTTTAGGAGCTAAAAAAGATATTAAAACTATGGATGGAGTAGTTGAATTAAAAATAAAAGATGGTTCTCAACCTGGGGATATATTAAAAATTAAAGGTAAAGGTATAGTAAGTGAAGATTCATGGAAAAAAGGAGATTTCTACTGTATTCTTAAATTAATTATTCCAACTAGTTTATCTAGAAAACAAAAAAGTTTATTACAAGATTTAGAAGATACTGATTTAGAAGATGAAGCAGTATTCAGAAAGTTTAATAAATTAAATAAATAGCACTTTAAGTGCTTTTTATTTTGTGTTAAAATGTATAATAGGTGATAATATGAAACGCAAAGGTTTCACATTAGTAGAAATGATGGCAGTAATAGCAGTACTAGGTTTACTAGTTGTTTTAGTATTGCCAAATGTATTAAAAAGTTATAGAGATGCTAAGAAAGTTTCATTTATAAATGAAGCAAAGACAATATATAAAGCATCAACAGATAAATATGTTTCAGAAAAAACAAAAGGTAAAAAAATAGGACTTATTCAAAAAGAAGAAGATGGTGTAGTAAATGAACTTTCTTTAAATGAAGCAGGTGACTTACATTATACAATTAGATTGGATAGTGAAGGAAGGGTAACTGCTTTTAAACTTTCAAATTCTGAGTTTTGTATAGTTGGTGTAGGAGATTTTCTTGGTACATATGAAAAAGAAGATGTAATAGAGCTTTCAGATGAAGAAAGAGCTCATGAATGTAATGTAACTGCTATACAAGATAATCAAAAGTTTATACTTAAACTTCAAAATAAGGAAACTGTTAAATCAGATTATTCACCTAAAATTATATATTTAAAATATAATGTAGGATGGTTTAGTGATAATAACTTACATAACGAAATTGATAGTGTAACAAAACCTTCTAAAGATAATTATTATTATGAAGGAGCTTGGGCTACAAATACTGTAGGTTCATCAATACAAGCAATAAGTTGTGATGGAACTATTACACAAGATAAAACAGGTGGAGGAATATTCACAGGAAATGAACCAAAACCATATGTAGAAGCATTTTCTAGATTTATTAAGAAATATTATCAAGTGGCATTTAGTGGTGGAGAAAATGCAACAGGAACTATTGCTACATTAAAATGTGAATATGAATCTAGTGAATGTAAGTTACCTAGTAATTTAGGTGAAAATGGTTATGGAAAAGATATAAAGAAAACAGGATATTTATTTACTGGATGGAAGAGTGGAACAAATACATATACAGATGGACAAACACTTCCAGTATTAACTGATGAAAATGAAGATAGTTATCCATATTATAAATTTGATAATGATGAGGTATGTAATGGAACTCAAAATAAAGAAAATACTCTAACATTTACAGCAGAGTGGGATCCAATTAAATATCAAGTTAAATACAATTGTAATGGTGGTTCTGGAACTATGGCTAATACTGATCATGTATATGATGCAGAAAAGAATTTAAGAAAAAATACATGTTCAAGAACTGGTTATTCATTTGCTGGATGGTCAAGAACAGCAGATGGAAATAAAGAATTCAATGATGAAGAAAGTGTTAAAAACTTAACAACTGTTAATAATGATGTGGTAACAATATATGCTAAGTGGACTTCAAATAAATATACTATTACATTTAATGCAAATGGTGGAGATGCATGGAGTAGTACAACATGTACAAGTCCTTTAAAATTAAGTGGAACAACATGTACAAAGAAAGTATCATATGATGGAGAATATGGAACTTTACCAACACCAGAAAGATCAGGATATACATTTAAAGGATGGTATAAAGAGTCAAGTTTTACAAATAAAGTTGAATCAACAACTAAAGTATCAACGACTAGTAATCATACTTTATATGCAAAATGGGAAGCAAATACATATGCTATAACATTTAATGTAAATAGTGGAAAGGCTTGGAATAGTACAACATGTGTAAGTCCATATTCATTAAGTGGAACAACATGTAAAAAAACAGTATTATATGATGGAACATATGGAAGTATGCCAACACCAACAAAAACTGGAAATACATTTGGTGGATGGTATAAAGAATCAAGTTTTACAAATAAAGTAGAATCATCAACTAAGGTATCTACTGCTAATAATCATACTTTATATGCAAAATGGACTTCAAATAAATATACAATTACATTTGATGTAAATGGAGGAAAGGCTTGGAATAGTACAACATGTACAAGTCCTTCAACATTAAGTGGAACAACATGTAAAAAAACAGTAACATATAATGGAGATTTTGGAACACTACCAACACCAACAAAAACTGATAGTACATTTAGTGGTTGGTATATGGGAACTACAAAAATTACATCTACATCTATAGTATCAATAACAGCAAATACAACATTAGTAGCAAAATGGGAATCAGCACATCCATCAATGCAAACATGGGATGGATGTGGAAGTTTAGCAACTGGAAATACTATAACGTTATCTGATAATAGAGATGGAAATTCATATACAATAGCAAAACTAAATGATGGATTATGTTGGATGATACAAAATTTAAGATTAAATCTAAAGAATGCAACAATAACATCTGATAATACAAATAATCCAAAAAGTGATTTTGTAAGTATTGCTAGTGGAGCAAGCCCAAAAACAACAAGTAATTGGCCAAGTGAGTCATCTGCTATTAATACTGTTACATATTTAATTTCTGAGAATACAGGATATTATACATGGTATACAGCAACTGCTGGATATGGTTCAACTATTCCTGATTATGGATCAAATTATTCAGTAACAGCAAATGTACCTGGAGATCTTTGTCCTAAAGGATGGCATTTACCAAGAAAAGGCTTAAATATGTATGGTTCAGGTGAGAATGATGAATTAGAAAACTTCTATGATGCAGTAAGATTAGATACAGGAGTACCAAGTTCAACATCACATGATATATTAATATCTAGTCCACTTAATTTTACTAATTCTGGTTTTATGAGAGAGAATGGATTATATAAAGATAGTAAGTATGGTTTCTATTTGTGGTCAGCAAGTGAAACATCACAAGCAGGTCATAGCAATGCAGCAGCATTAGGATATCAAAAGACAACAGATTTTGATGCACTTGGAAATAGAACAATGGCTAAAAATTATGGATTAGCTGTACGTTGTATAAAAGATTATGCAAAAGAGGATATAAAATATACATTAGTGTTTGATGCAAATGGTGGAACACCTGGAAAATACAATAAATATGAAAAAACAACTCCAGTACATAGATATGATTTTATATTTAATGCAAATCAACCAGACATTAAGCCAACTCGTAGTGGTTATACATTTGAAGGATGGGCAAATTCACCGACTGCTACAACACCGGATTATGATGCCCCACGTTCAAAAGTAGCATTATATTCAGATAGTCCAATAAAAAGAATATATGCTGTATGGAAGAGTGAAGAAACACTTATGCAAGGTTGGGATAGATGTCAACAATTAGCTGTAGGTGAAATTGAAACATTAACTGATATTAGAGATGGAAGTAAATATAGAGTATCTAAATTAGATGATGGTAATTGTTGGATGATAGATAATTTAAGACTTGATTTTTCTAAAATAAAAATACCTATTGATGATGATAATACTAATACACATTTAAATCATTTCTTAGAAAAGGCTAATAGGAAAACACCTCCAACAAATGGTGTTTGGCCTAATATAAATGAAAATAATCATACTTTTTCTGATATAGATAAGCTTTATTATTCTACAGTAAATATTGGCAAACCTGATTATGATTCTTATGGTGTATATTATGATGCATATATCGCTAATGGTGGAAATGCTTTAACTTGGGGAGCAAATAATTATGACATTTGTCCAGCTGGATGGTTTTTACCAAGTCAGGATGATGCAATAGCATATGTTAATGCTGTAGCGCCTCATGGAGGTTCTGGAGGAATGTATGTTTATTCTAGTAAAGCAAGTTTTGATAGATTCTTTAATAGTCCTTCATATTTCTTGAAATCAGGTTATTATCATAAAGGTGTAGCAGTTGATAGAGGAACAATGGGACGTTATTGGTTAAGTTATGCAGGAAATACTTACTTTAATATGCTTTTTGAGATAACAGATAGTAGAGCAGGAAGAAATTATAGCGAATATTATCATGATGAATATGTTAATAAACATTATGGTTTTACAATTAGATGTATGAGATATTCAGTTGATAGTAGAACATATACATTGAGATTTGACGCAAATGGAGGTACAGGTACAATTCCAAGAACTAAATCTGTTAATCTAACGAAATATAATTATATTATGAATATTACATCTGAAACACCAACAAGAACTGGATATGATTTTTATGCATGGTCATCAAATCCAAATATGTCTCCTGGAGGTTTAGAAAACCAATATTCATGGCCTAATAGTACAGCCTTGTTTTATGATAAATCTAAAGAAATGACATTATACGCTGTATGGGATCCACATAAACATATAGTTACATATGATGCTAATGGCGGAACATTCTCAGCTGCTGGTACTACAAATACATCGTTTAAAATGGAAGCTACATTTGGTGAAGATATGCCTAGATTATTCTATACACCATCTAGAAGTGGTTATACATTTGCTGGATTTTATTATAATGATACACAATATTATAATGATAAAAAAGAAAGTGTTAGAAAATGGGATATAGATGCAGCTGCGACATTGAAAGCTAAATGGATAAAGAATTAACAAATTTATGTTAATTCTTTTATTTATTGAAAAAAATTATAAAAAGGGTTATAATATGTACGTTTTTTTAAATATTTACTAAAAAAAGAAGTGTTTTTTATTTTTTTGTAGTATATATTTAATGGAGGGCAAAAAATGAACACTATTCCTCAAGAAAAGATTAATGAAATAAAATCTAGTAATAATATAGTTGATGTTATTAGTGAATACATAAGTCTTGATGATAAATATAAAGCAATTTGTCCATTTCATGATGATCATTCACCGTCATTTAGTGTGCATCCTGATAAACAAATTTATAAATGCTTTTCTTGTGGAGAAAGTGGTAATGTTATTACCTTCGTTCAAAAATATAATGGAATTAGTTTTGTAGAAGCACTTAAATTGCTTGCTAATAGAGCGGGTATTAAACTTGATGTTAAAGAACCTAAGAAATCAACAGCTTATGATAAATATTATGATATTAATGATACTGTTCTAAAGTATTATAAAAATAATTTATTATCAAATGATGGTAAAGCTGCAATGAAATATTTAACTGATAGAAAGCTTACTAAAGAATTAATTAGTGAGTTTGATATTGGACTTGCTACTCAAAACAAATTAACAGATATTTTAAAAAAGAAATATTCAGAAAGTGATTTACTTTCTATAGATATTTGTAAGGAAAATGATTCTGGTTTATATGATACATTTCAAAATAGAATTATATTTCCTATATTAGATGAAAATAGTAGAGTAATTGCTTTTTCTGGAAGAAAATATTTACCAAGTGATTTAAATGATGATACTTCTAAGTATGTTAATTCAAAAGAAACAGTAATATTTAGAAAAAGTAGTGTAATGTATAACATTAATAATGCATTACCACATATTAAAAAATCAAAAGAGATAATTATATGTGAAGGATTTATGGATGCTATTAGAGTATATAGTATTGGATATAAAAATGTAATAGCATTAATGGGAACAGCTTTTACTAAAGAAAACTTAGAAAAAATTATTAAATTAAAATGCAAAGTTGTATTAAATTTAGATCAAGATAAAGCTGGTAAAATAGCAACTATATCAATTGGAGATGAATTAATTAAAAATAATATAGATGCTAGTGTTATAGTATTTGATGATTATAAAGATAGTGATGAGTATATTTCTAATAAAGGAAAAGATGCATTTGATGTATCTTATAAGAATAGATTATCTTTTATAGATTTTAAATTAAATTATTTAAAATCAAATAAAGATATGAAAGATTCTGTAAGTATTAGCGAATATATTAATGAAGCTATAGAATCATTAAATAAACTAGATGATGATATATTAAAAGAATTAAAGATAAAAGAATTATCTGAAGAGTTTAATATTGATGAGTCAGTTATTAAAAATAAATTAGTTACTAGTAATAATGTAGTAAGAAAAGAAGAAGTAAAAGAAGAAAAGAAAACAAAAAAATATAATAAATATGATATTAGTGAAATAAGAATATTATATTTAATGCTTCATTATGATGATGTAATACTTCATTTTGAGAATAGATTAGGATATTTAATAGATGATGATAGGAGTTCATTAGCATATAAGATATTAGAATTTAAAAATAATTATGGTTATTTTGAATATGGTGATTTTATTGATTATATTGCTGATGATGAAAAATTAAATAATGTATTAAAAGAAGTTAATAAATATCATAATAATGATGAATATAGTGAAAAAGAATTAGATGAGTATTTTGATACTATTAAGGAGTATACTGTTAAAACTAGAATTGATAGTTTAAAATTACAAATGGCTAATACTTTGGATATAAATAAAAAAATAGAAATAGCTAAAAAGATTGAAAATATAAATAAGGAAGTGTTGAAATGGTAAACAATATTAAATCTTTTGATGAAAGAATAGAAGAATTAGTTAAAACTGGAAAAGAACAAGGTTATTTAACTTATGAACAAATAGCTAAGAAAACATTAGATTTAGATTTAGATAGTAATGCATTAGATGAATTATATAATGTATTAACTGAAAATAAAATCGAAGTAAGAGCAGAAGATGAAGATGAAACAGGAGGAGATATAGATCTTAAGGATGAAATTATTATTGATGATGTACCTGATGAAAGTAAGGATATGTCTGTTAATGATAATGTAAGAATGTATCTTAAAGAAATAGGTAAAATTAGTTTGTTAACACTTGAAGAGGAACAAGAATTATCTAAAAAAGTAGCTGATGGTGATGAACATGCTAAAAATCTACTTGCTGAATCTAACTTACGTTTAGTTGTTTCTA
>JAEEGL010133166.1_pt1 | contig 10622 bp, 11 predicted proteins | sample 9134231 | NCBI WGS metagenome assembly JAEEGL01 (sample SAMN16246548, study PRJNA631951) | gut metagenome | biome: gut microbiome; feature: rumen; material: fiber-attached | host: Bos | place: Iran: Karaj | collected 2018-10 | reverse complement strand
TGTAAGTTAAGTATTCTATATCAACACCGATTTCAGAATCTGATACGGCGCATACAATGAAATTTTTCGAATGACTGATATTAAAATAAATGGGATTATTCTTGATATATGGTTTTCCGTATTCATTATAAAAAATATCATATTCAATATGATATTTTTTTAGTATTCTTTTGAGAAATTCTTCAGATGATATATTTTTTTCGATAAATAACCTATACATGACTTTCTATATAATCTACAACATCTTTAACTGTTTGAAGATTTTTGATTTCATTATCAGGTATTTCTAATTTATATTTGTTTTCAAATGCTACAACTAAGTTTACTAAATCAAGTGAGTCAACATCTAAATCAGCAAATCTTGTATTATCTTTTAAGGCTTCTTCTTCTACTTCTAGAGTATCAATTATTATTTCAATTACCTCATCTTTAATGTCTTTTTCTTTATTCTTTTTCATTAATTACTCTCCTCTGTTATTTTACTTCTAATGATTTTTTTACTATTATTTTTAATAAACTCAGTACTTCTTAATTCTACTTGTGCTATTTGATGATTGATTGGTTTATTCTTGTTGTATTCATAGATTACACCATCAAAATATTCTTGATCTCCTAAGTATTCTTCTTCAGGATAAATCATAGCAATAAGTTTATTATCTTTGGAATAAACAATAACTTCATTAACACCTTTATCTCTTTGAAGAACAGCTTCAATTGGTTCAGGTGAAATGTTTTCGCCATTGCTTAATATTATTATATTCTTTTTTCTTCCATTTATAAAGATAAATCCATCTTTATCAATGTATCCTAAATCACCAGTATGGAAATAACCATCGTATAGAACGCTATTTGTTCCTTTTTTATCTTTATAATATTCTTTAAGAAGAATGTCACCTTTAATACAGATTTCACCATCTATTTCTTTTACAGTAACACCACGACAAGGAACACCTACACTGCCATCTTTATAGAATTCATTTCTATTAACAGATACAACAGGAGAACATTCAGTAATACCATAACCATTTAGAATATCGATTCCAATACTTCTAAACCATTTAACATATTTTTTATCTAGGTATGCTCCACCACAAATCATATGTCTTAAGTTACCACCAAATTGTTCATGAATTGATTTAAAGAATTTATGACGCATATCAATACCTGCTTTAAGTAAAGCATTACTGATTCTAATTCCTCTTTTTAAAGATTTTTCTTTATGAGTTCTTCTAGCAGTCTGCCAAATTTGTTTATAGAATGTTTCTACAAATAATGGAACGACAAAGACAATAGCAGGTTTATTCTCTTGGAAATCTTTTAAGATATTTTTTAAACTACTATTGATAAATACTTCTTTACCATAATAGATAGGCATTATAATTCCAGTTATAAGACCAAAGGCATGATGGAATGGTAAGAAACCAACTACATCACCATATGGGAAGTATAAACTACTAGCGCCATAAAGGTCAGCAGCCATACTCTTTTGGGTTAAAACTACTCCTTTATTAGGACCCGTTGTACCTGAAGTAAAGAAAATAGCAGCTGCTTTATCATTATCTACTTTATATTTATTAGTTTTCTTAGCACCTTCATCTAGATACTTTTCGATAGAATCTATTGTTAGTTGTTTAATAAATTTGATATCTTTTACAAAACCGCAATACTTTTCAGAATAATAAATAATCTTTGTATCAGTTTGTTTTAGTAATTCTTTTGTTTTGTTAATATCAGAATCTTTATCTAAGATTACAACAATGTTTCCACTTAAGATAATAGCTAAGAAACAAACAATCCAGTTATAACTGTTCTCACCAATAAGAGCAATATGTTTATTAGTTCCGTATTTACTATTATAGTAATTAGCTAATAAGTTTGTTTCATTATAAAGATCACGGTATGTTTTTCTAATTACCATGTCCCCTGCTCTAAAAGAGAAAGCTGGATCATCAGGAGTTTCTCTTAATCTTAATTCTAACATTTCGTTAAAATTGTTAATATATTTATGTTCATAATAAGGATAAGGTTTATTACTCATACTTATCACCGCCTTCATAATTATACCAAATCTCCTTATTTTATGCCAATTTATTTAAATATGTTATAATTAAGTTGGAGGTTTTATTATGATTATAGGCGGTAATAAGGACAAAGTAATAGATAATATTATTAAGAATATTGAGGAGAATGAATTAAATAAAAAAGTAGAAACAGATGACCCTGAATATACTGATGAAGAAAGAGAAAAAGTAATTAAACATTTCTTTGCAATTCGTAAAAACAAGTTGAAGTTTAAAGTAGCAAGAACTCCTGCTTTAAAAGCTTTAAATGATATGTGTAAGCAAATGGATTCAATTATCGAAGTTGTTGGATTAGATAATATTCCCGATGATTTAACAAAAGGTATCATCACATGTAATCATTTTAATCCAATGGATAATATTATTATTAGAAAAGCTATTAAAGAAAAATATAACAAAGGTATTTATATAGTTGTTCAAGATACTAATTTATCATTACCTGGTGAATTAGGATATTTTGTAAGTCATTCTGATGTTATTCCTCTTGCTAAGAGTCCATCATTTATTATTAATACTTTTACTCCAGAATTAGAAAGAGTTTTAAATGATAATAATTTTGTCTTAATTTATCCAGAAGAAGAAATGTGGGTTAATTATAGAAAACCAAGACCTTGTAAGAGAGGATCTTACCAATTTGCTCATCAATTAAATGTTCCTATTATTTCTTGTTTTACAGAATTAATAGATATGGATGAAGATGATAATGAGCAGTTTAAACAAACTAGATATAGATTACATGTTTTAGGTGTTATCTATCCTGATTTAGATAAAGGATTAAAATCAGATAGTTTAGATATGGCTGATCAAGATTATAAATTAAAATGTGCAGCATATGAAAAAGCATATGGTAAAAAGTTAGATTATAAATTTGATTATAGTGATATAGCAGGATTAAAGAATCACAATGGAAAAGAAGTAAACAAATAGTTTACTTCTTTTTTAATGTTTAAATGTTTCCCCTACTTTTTCTAGTAAGTCTCTAATTGGAAGATGTTGTGGGCAGACCATTTCACATTGACCACATTTAAGACAATCTTCTGGTTTACCACCATCTTTAGTATGGATATCATAATACATCATACTATTCCAGTCATTGAATTGAACTTTGGCATTATAGCAAGAGAATAAATCAGGAATAGCTATTTTCATAGGACATCCTGCTACACAATAGCGACAAGCTGTACAAGGTATACCACCTAGTTTTTTTAGAATAGCTGCTACTTCACTAACAGCTTTGTATTCATCATCATTAAATGGTTTAAAGTTTTCCATGTAACTAACATTATCTTGCATTTGTTCTAAATTAGACATACCAGATAATACTTTATAAATACCTTCAAATGATGCTGCAAAACGAATAGCAAAAGATGCATAACTTAGATTGTCTTTATTAACTTTATCTAATACTTCTTTAGCTTCATCTGGAAGTTTTATTAAACCTCCACCTTTTACTGGTTCCATTACTAGAACTGGTTTTTGGTGTTTTTGACATACTTCGTAGCATAGTTTACTTTGAACACCAGCATCTTGATAATCAACATAGTTAAATTGAATTTGAACTATTTCAATTTCTGGATGTTCTGTTAAGATTATATCTAAAACATCAGCTGTATCATGAAATGAGATACCAACATGTTTTACTTTACCTTCTCTTTTTAGTTCTTGAGCTACTTCATAAGCTTCACATTTTTTAAACTTAGAATAGTTCTTTGCTCCTTGAGCATGCATTAGATAATAATCAAAGTATTCGACACCACAACATTTTAATTGTTCTTCAAATAAAGGTTTAATATCTTCTTTTTTATTAAAATAGTTTTCAGTTAGCTTATCAGTTAAGATATAGTCTTCTCTTTTATATCTAGATGTTAAGCAATCTCTAATAGCTGTTTCACTTTTACCATTGATATAACCATGTGCTGTATCAAAGTAATTGAAGCCATGCTCCATGGCATAATCAATCATTTTATTAAATTCATCGTAATCAACTTCACTACCTTTCATAGGAAGTCTCATACATCCAAATCCTAGTTTCTTTTCCATGTTACAACTCCTTAATCATTTCAATTATGGCTCTTCCACGATGGGATACACTATTTTTTTCTTCTTCGGTTGCTTCACCAAAAGTTTTATTTAAATCTTTAGATAGGAAGATACAATCATAACCAAATGATGTATCACCTTTTTCTTCTTCAATAATTGTTCCATATGTTTTACCAACGAATACTTTATGAGTTTCGTCAGGATAGTAAACAATAATCGTACAATTAAAGTAAGCAGTATGATCTTTGTCTTTTAAATCTTTTCTTAGTTTATCTCTATTTGCTTGATCATTATGATTACCAGCATATCTTGCACTATAGATTCCAGGAGCTCCATTTAGGGCTTCACAACATAAACCACTATCATCAGCTATAACAAGATAATCTGGATGATCTTTTTTTAGATAATCATGAATTGTTTTAGCTTTTAATAAAGAATTTTCTTCAAAAGTTGTACCTGTTTCATCTATTTCTTCGTTATAGTTAATATCACTTAGAGATAAGATATTATAGTTTGGTAACATTTTCTTAAATTCTTTGATTTTATGTTTGTTATTAGATGCTAAGACTATTGTTGGCTTTCTTGAATTTATTAGATTATCTATTTTATTTCTAACTTCTAGTAATAATTCGTCTAATTCTACATTCATATTCCAAATAGCATCTTCTGATAAGACACCAGCTTTAATATTAAGTTTTTTCTTATCATATTCTTCAATATCATTGTACCAATCTTTACTGCCATAGTATTCATTTAGTTTTGAAAGACTTGGTTGTATTTGATCTAAAGATTTAGATAAGTTTTCTAATTCTTTAACAAATGTTAAAGATTCGTCTAAGTATTTTTCATTTTTTTCTATTCTATTTTTCATATGAACCTCCCTCAATATTATAACATTAAAAAAGTAATTCTTTATGAATTACTTTTTACTTATGAAAGCTAAAATCTTCTTCGTTATCAAGTTCTTCTTCTGGTTCAATAACTTTTCCTGGTTGACTATAATCATATGTACCAGTTGCTTCGTTATAAACAGGTTCTACTTCTACAGGCATATAATTAACAAACCATACATCAAAACCACCTGTTTGAGAACTTTTATATTTTGTCATATTCCAATTTTCAATATCTAATATTTCATATCCGTCTGGACGTTCTATTTGACCACCACTAATTTGTTCAGCATAATGGTTATTTCCATTAACTATATTATATCTTACGAAGAAAAAATGGTCATATGGTTCATATCTTTTTGGTTCAGGAACATTTTGTTCTTCAACAGTTGTAACTGTTGTTCCTTCTTTTTGTGATTCAACTTTTTTAGTTTGAGTACAACCAGTAAGCATTGTTAATGAAATAGCACCTGCTAGTAATAAACTAACTACTCTAGTCTTTTTCATATTAATCCCCCTTTTAATGGCTATTATTATAATAGAAAATGCTTTTTTAAGCAAATTTTTCCCTATTTTTAATAATTACTATTTGTTAGTTGTTTGATATAGGTTTTATCTTTAGGATAGATACGATCTCGATCAATTAAAACAATTGGGTATTGTTTAAACCAAACTGGTAATCTTCTTGGATCTGGACAATCGGCATCCATGAATGTATCTAATAACATTGTATTTTCACCACATACTCCATGAGTTAAGGTATCGGTTCTTCGATATCCTAGTTTTTCTAAGGCATTATCAAAATAACCAAAGTATTTCATATCAATGCCATCAGTAGTTCTAGATAGATATTTTTGAACTTCTATGCCACCTCTAACAACACCATTTCTATCCCTAATATAGATTTCTTCATAGTTTTTAGCTATTAAGTATAAATTTGGACATATTACATCTTCATAAGACCATTTGGTTTTTACTAATTTAAAAGCATAATCTCCAATTCTGTAACAAGCACAGGTAGTTCCACTACTTAAGTATTCATAATCTTTTCTTTTACTTAAAGCTAGATATTTTTGAATCCATTTTTCAAGTAAGTCTCCTAGTCCTGCTAAATAAACTCCGTTTAAATCAAAGTTGATTTCGTCACGAGCAAAGTACTTAATTTTTTCAGCAAATTCTTCAATTAATTGTTTACTTATAAGATCACTATGATAGCGATATATTTCATATCGATAGTCTTTGGATGTTTTAAATAAAAGTTCAGCATCTTTTTTAAAAGCAGCTTGTTTTTCAGCAACATGATGGCTTTTACGAAAGGGATCACTTCTTAATAATTTAGAAGCTAAATAGTTTTGTTTGTATTCTTTAACAATATATTGTTTTAATTTTTCATATTCTTCTTGTTGATCAGCTTCTAATAGTTTGACTGCTAATGATGATATATCTTTTGGATTCATTAGTTCGGGAATTAAAGTTAGTTGTTCATATTCTTCATAAGTATATTCTGTTGTATATTTAGCAATATCATCATAGATTACTTTTAGTAATTCTGGATGATCCGTAATCAAGTAACACATAAATAGATAACGAATATGTAAGTTACGATGTCTTGATAAACGATGTAATAATTCTTGATCATTAGTTTTTATTGCATATTCAGCAATTATTTCTAAATATAAATCATCGTTTTCTTTAGTTAAAAAATAATCTAAATGATCTTTTAATAGTTCTTTACCATAAGTAGAATTATAAAAAATATCTTTAAGCATGGAAGGAGAAAGGATTGTTACATCTAATAGTTCATAAGCTTCTTTAGCAAATTCTTTGATATCATAGATAATATGGAAACAATAAGATGGTAGATCATCTTTTAGTTTATCTAAAAAGCCATTAATTATTTCAACTCTATTTGGTGCATGACGAATAGAACCAATTAGATGTTCTCTATCATATGGTGTTTGATGATAAACAAAATCGACTTTGCCATCACGTAAATACTCTAATGTATTAAATGCCATAATAATCCCCTCCTGTTGGTTTGTTATTATATTTTTTAAGATAAAATAAGTCAAATTAAAAGAGGTTTTAACCTCTTTCATATTCACTTACACTTAAATTCCAATTATCGGCTTCACTTGGTCGTGAACCAATTCCAACATAATAAGCATCTAAATCAGTAAATTTACTTTCAATGTTAGTTCCTTTATTTATATAAAACATAATATCTTTAGAATCATTAGAACTTAGATAATCTACATATCTTTGATTAATATAATCATTAGCTACATAGAAGTCTGGTGCTCCATATTGATGTAACATTTCATGAGCAATCGTTGCTGCTGGACAGGCAATACCATTAAAACGATAATAAATATTTGAGTATTCTAATTTACAATTATTACAATTATTATGAGTAATTGTCCATGGTTTTACTTCATTTTTAAAATCGGTATTTATAAAGTATAAATAAATAATATTGTCTGCTTGATATTTGTTTTTTAAGGCTTTGGTATTGATATAAGTTTCAATCCATTTTTTTTGAATGTTATAGTTTGTTCCAGATGATGTTGCTAAGTTCTCGACAAATTTAGCAGCATATTTTAAATCTGGATAGGTTTCCCAGTTATAAACGAAGGTTGCTTTTCTTCCATATTTGGCTGCGCTCTCTCTTAAATAAGAAGTAGCTGATGATAGTTTATCTAAGATGGTTGATACTGATTTTTTATCAGTTTTTTCATTAGTCCAATTGGTTGTAGCATCATTAGCAAATATGGATATAACAATAGTATTGCCATTTAAAGGTCCTACATTACCAAATGATCCATCATAAGTTGATTTGTATTCGATACTAGGATCTTTAATTTCTACTTCGTCATCTTTTCTTTTTTTCTTACAGCCTACGAGTGTTAATAACAATAATAGAATTATAAATAGTTTGGTAGTCTTTTTCATACATATCACCTATTCTAAAATTATTATAACAAAAAAAATTATAAAATAACTGAATATCTTATAATTTTAATATTTTACTTAACAGTGGATCAGTATAGTATTCTTCTTCATTATTATCTAAATCAACATCCCTGGTACGATGTGGTTGATGTTCAAAGAAGTATGATACATTGTGCATATACCACTCTAAACGCATAGATTCTTTTGTACGATTCCAAGGAGATGGATAATACTCTTCATATTTACATAGTACTTCTATTATTTCATTACGGATTTCTTTATCGTCGATTTGATATGAATAATAAATCTTCATGTTAGGATCATATTGATTAAATCTTTGGTCTTCAACTAAGATATCGCCTTCTTGAATATTTTTTAAACTGGCTAAATAAGTCTTATTACCAATATAAATATAGCCATTACGATATCTAGCGAAGGCTCCAGTTGGATTTTCAGCAATTATTTCATAATTAGGATGATAAACATGATCGGTGCCAAAGTAAGCAGTTGCAATAACTAAGGAAGCTGATATAGCAAGTAATTTTCTTTTTAATATTTTCTTATTATCCATATCGCACCTCCTTTTTTTTAACATTTGCTTATTATAGCATAAAAAAAGAGAAATGTTATTTTTCTTTCTCTTCTACTTTTATTTTGGCTTTATGGGAATTACCATCTACTAAAGTAATAATGTAATTACTTATTTCTTTTTTATTTTTACTAGAACTTAGATTAAAAGTCTCTTTTTTCTTTTTATAGATAAATTCAAAATTATAAACTAGTTCTTTATCCAAATCACATTTTGTTTCTTCTTTATCATCAGTTTGGGAACACTTTATTTCTACATAATTATTTAAATTTATCTCAATATCATTTTCTAAATAAACTGATGTATGTAAAGGCATTTCAATTTCTTCATTTAGTTTATGAACATCGATAGCCGTTGATTCGTGTTTGTTCTTTTTGTTTTTAATGATTGCTACACTAGTAGCTATTGAGATTGTTGCTATTATAATAAATAGTATTGTAATGGTATTTTTTACATTAGCATTCATATTCATCATTCCTTGATTAAATTATAATATATTATTTAAAAAAAACAAACTAATTAGTTTGTTTTTAATCATATATTTTGGCTTTTGTTTCTTCTTGAAGTGAACAGCCATATTCAAAGATGTAACTAGAACCGAATGCAAGTAAGAATGTAAAGATAGGACTGAAGTTCATTGTGTAAGATAAGATACCAGATGATACAACTTCTAAGATACCACCAATTACGATTGAAGCTACAAATTCAGCTAGCATTAAATAAGCAATATTTCTTATTAAGCCAACATTTTCTTCAACAAATGGTGTTTCTTTTTCATTGATATTATCAAATAATTTCTTAGCACGTTTTAATAAGATTATACCAATTATTAAAGAAATAATTGCTCCACCAAGTGCTATTTCAACAATTGCAATCATCTTTTTATTAGAATATTTATCAAGTGCTTTATATAGGAGGTCTTTTTCACCTACTGACATATCAGCTATTTTGCTATTCTTATATTTTAGTTCAGCTCCTTCAGCAGTTTCGACAATGTTGATTTTTTCATTTTTGAAGGCGAAACCTGTACGATCAATAGTAACATCTTTTAGTAGTAATGGAACTGCTACAAAACATATTATGATGATTGGTAAAACAATCCATAAACATACTCTTGCTATGATTGCTAATACTGATAAAAGTTTTGAACATGTTTTTAAGCCCTTTTGTTTATTGCTTTCTAGTCTTCCTTCTTCACTTTTTTTAGTCATTATTTTCTCCTCTTTTCTAATTATATTATAACAAAAAAAATGGTTATTATAAACCATCTTCTTCTAAGAATTCATTTTCGCAGGTAAGATTAATCTTTAGTTCTTTTAATGCTCTCTTATCACCATTAGTAACAATGTATGTTGCATGAGCCTCAGCTCCTTTTAACATTGTTAGTTTAGACATGGCTTCAGCTGCCATTGGATTAGTTACTGAACAGATACTTAAAGCTGTTAGAACTTCTGGCAGTGTTAATCTTTCACCAGTTCCCATTTCTTTTTTTAGTTTTAGCATAGGTTCTAAAACTGTTGGTGACAACAAATAAATATCATCAGGCATTTTACTTAGATGTTTAACGGCATTAAGAATAACGGTACCAGCTGGTGTTAAAAGATCAGTTTGTTTACCTGTAATTATTTTTCTTCCTACTTTCATAGCTATAACAGGAGAATTCTTTTCTTTAGCTTTTTCTAAAGCTGGTTTGATAACATCTAAATATGTTTCATCGATATTTAATTCATTCATTAATAGTTTAATCTTTTTATATGTGTCTTCATCACAAAGTCCCATTTTGTAATTATTCATTTCGTTATAGTATCTTCTAACTATTTCTTTTTTAGAAGCTTCTTCTACTACTTTATCATCACAAATACAGAAGCCGACCATGTTAACTCCCATATCAGTTGGTGAAAAATAGATATCTTTACCAGTAATTCGATATAAAATGTTTTTTAAGATTGGGAAAGCTTCTACATCTCGATTGTAGTTAACGGCTTTTTCACCATATTTTTCTAAATGAAATGGATCAATCATATTAACATCTTTAAGATCAGCAGTAGCGGCTTCATAAGCTAGGTTAAC
>JAEEGL016733026.1_pt1 | contig 10623 bp, 13 predicted proteins | sample 9134231 | NCBI WGS metagenome assembly JAEEGL01 (sample SAMN16246548, study PRJNA631951) | gut metagenome | biome: gut microbiome; feature: rumen; material: fiber-attached | host: Bos | place: Iran: Karaj | collected 2018-10 | reverse complement strand
TTGTTGACAGGTTCCCCTGGTTTTGTTATAATGGATGTGTCAAAAGGAGAAGACATGAGGAACAGAAACCCTGGCCCTGCAAGGGGGCCGCCCACCTGAGGGGCTGATTCGCCGGGTTGCCCCACCGGCAATTGAAAACGGGGGTCTGGAAAACAGGGGTCTGAACCCACCCCCCTAGGGGGGCCCGGAAAACCCGGCCCCTGAAAAGCGGAAAACTGGGTAGGCGGAAAACGGCACCTCGGAAAATCCGCCACCTGAAAAGCGGGAGTCTGGAAAACCCGACCCCTGGGAAACGGGGGTAGGGGGGTCGAAGGGGGGTGCTAGCGGGTTCCTAGCGGGGAGGGGGAGGGGGGCAAGATCCGCGCTTATAGGGGGGTGGCAGGGGAGGGGGCGGAATGTACCAGTACGCAAAGTCAGGTTCCAGGGATGTACGCAAAACAGTTCAGGGATAAGTCTCCAGGGTTCAGGCCCAGTCCTAAGTTCCAGTCCTCAATCTCAGATATAATATCATCCAAGGAGTTTTATCAAACAGGGAGTTTTTATCAAAATGAGTTCATCAAATAGTGAAGTTAAAGTCGGGGCAGGATGCCTAGTGTTCATTGTCATTCTCATTGTCGGGTTTTTTGCCTATCCCTATCTCATGGGGAACAGGAAGTTTTTAGACACAGCGTTCTCCTACAAGTATGCTGATGTCCATTTCCAGTCAGGGAAAGTTCAGACAATAGAGATTTCAAAGTGGATGGACTATGACGGGGAGCAGATTCAGATTTGGGCAAAGGATGGAACTGTCTACCTTGTCTCCTCCTTCAATACAGTTCTTAGAAGCAAATAGGTCAATAAAGGGAGAAAAGACAAGGAGGATGTCAAGATGTTTTTAATACTTGGGGGAACTAGCGGGGCCAAGGCCCTGGGAGATGTCGTTGTCAAGAACATGGCAGACCTAGCCAATTCAATTCTAGAATACACGTTTGACTCGTCTGGAAGGAAGTCGATGGTTAAAAACAAGGTCTCCTGGCTTGGGGGGTCAATGTTCGGAATTGATACTGAAGGTGACCTGGCGATAATGGTTGACTTTTCTAGAGGGCAGTTCAAGGTAAACCAATTCCGCGAGACAGAATCCGGCGGAATAACTGGTTTTTTCACTTCTGAGCAACTTGCAATTGCCTCTGCTAGGACATGGTTCGAGGAACAGGCTAGGAGGAAGATGAAGATGCTTGAAAAAAGAATGAGGATCTGCAAGAAGGAATTGGAAGACATAAGGAAAAAGTCAGACTGGTAGACATGGACTAGGAGAGGGGGGGTTGACATCAATGGCAAGGTAATTAACTACTTGTCATGTTTCAAATCCTCCCCCAAAGTCGAATAGTCTATCATGGAACAAAGCTCTCCCCAGGGTCTTTGGCTTCATCCAACCTAAAGCCACCCTCAGTGGAGAATCCGTTTTTCGTGGCGTCCAATCCTAGGATTGCCATATCCTATTTGCAGACAGGGGAGGACAATAGCCTCTATGTCCTTAGACTAAGGGATGAGCCTAGTCGGATTTCCCTTAACCTATATGATGAGGATGGCATAGATGCCCTTGCTGGAAAGCTTCCCAAGACAGCCTCTCTGCTAAGGGAATATTTCTCAGTCATGTCTGATGATGATGTCCCTAGCTTCTGGCTTCTTGCCCAGGGGATGGTCTTCTTCCTTGAGTGCGCGATGGACACTGATGGGCAGATGAAGGTCATGGACATGGTTAAGAGGGCGAATAGGAGGATGTCTGACATTTGGAACAGCAAGAGGATGCCGACTTCTGAGTTCGTGGGGCCTTTGGTGGAGATGGGGCTTGTGACTGTCAAGAGAGGGGTTTTGACAATCTCCAATCCGAAGATGATGGCTGCCATGAAGTTCGTGCATGATGACATAGGGGGGCAAAGTGAATATTTCGAGGCTGACGTCATGATGTCCCAGCATAGGGCAGGGAGGGTCATCAAGAAGGTTGTCAACAAGGTTGCTGTTGGAATGGGCTACCACATGGTGGGGGACTTCGACTCTAGCAGGACTAGCGATAATTACGGCATCAAGGATGGAAGGGAATACGCTGTCCTAGACATGGATGTTTTCGACTACATGGTGGATAGGACGATTCCTGAGGACGAGGCTAGTGTTGCCAGCGAGGCTCTGGCAAGGGGTCTGGACTTCAAGGGGTCTGGCATGAATGACCCGAATGAAAAGGCTGCCAGTATCCTGTCCAGAGTCAGGGATTCCTGGATTAGAATGGGTGACTTCCCGAACTTCGTCAAGGCCAGGGCAACTAGAATCTCTGTCCCTAGGAATGTCTCCCATGTCTCCGACTTCGCTTTTTCTGAATTCAAAAACCTAGAATACATAGAATTTAGCGAAAAAACTGAAAACTTCGGGCGGTTTTGCCTAGCCTATTGCTGGAACCTGAAGAAAGTGGTGTTCAAGGGGATTGAGTTCAATAGGTGGGCCGGAAACAAGTCTGTCCATTCGATTTTCTCCTCTCCAACTGGGCCATTCAGGCAAAAGGTCGAAATCGTAGTCCCTCCAGGCTTCAAGGGGGACTTGGAGACAGTCGAAAAGTGGGACGGCTTCAAGGTGACAGTTTCCTCTGAATAGAGGATATATTATTGGATGATGATGAAAAAACTATTGATTTTACTTTTGGCTTGTCTGGGGATGACTGTTCAAGCTGCTACAGTATGGTGGGTTCATTCGTTCTCAGAAAATGCCGTTGTGCATAGTAAAGATGGCACATTTTCAATTACTGAATATACAGAAAATGTTCTTGAGGATTCACTTTACAATGTTGCCTATATGGTCAAGGATGTTGCAAGCGGAACATATCTTAACTTTGAATATCCGGGTTTTTCCGAACCTGATGACTTTAGTTTGAATTGGGTTGAAGGAACTGGTGATGGTTATCCATATATACGAAACAATCAAGTTGCTGTTGGAACAGACGAGAGCTTGCCGGATGAGTTTATAGTTGAACTGCACTTGTATGATGAAAAGAATAATTTATTTACTAAGTTTGCGGTTTCAGATATATTCAACTTGTCCGACCTTAGCCGTGCCTTGTATTATCAAAGTGGTTTAGGCCCCGATGCGGATGTTCCAACTCAATTTGTTGATTTCTATACCGATGATTATATTCCACCGGTTCCAGAACCCTCAGTAAGCCTTCTTCTAATCGCTGGTCTATGCCTAATGGCTTTAAGACCCTTTTCAGCTTGACTGCCGTTTTTACGGTAATTAAGTTGAAATGAGAGCGGGGGTTTTTCCATCTGGACTTAAAAAACTTGAGATGTTGGGGAAGGTCAATTTTCCCCAAGAATATGGCCTGTCCAGTGATTCGTTTGAAGTTTTATCGGTTAGAAAGTTCATAAGGGAGGAAATTATAAACATAGGCCATAGGCAGAATCCTCCTCAGATAAAGTTCTTTCAGGCAAAGGGGGAAGGAGGCAGGCTTATAAGGATGCTTAGAAACAGGTTCTACAAGCTAATAGACTTCCTAGGAAAATATACAGCAACCTCTGAATCCAGACAAATAGCAGCAGCCTTGACTGAGATTAGAATAGACTTCCAGAACTTCTTCACCTTTTGCCCTGATGCCTATGCCATGACAATGCAAGACCCTGAGAATGCCCTTAGGTTTTCAGTGACACTTTGCACTCCTGTCCTCGGAGCCCTGTATGTCGATGACCCTCCTGAATTCGAGACATGGGAGGACATGGCAGACTTCCTAGATTCTGTCCTAGTCCATGAGCTATGCCATTGCATTGGCCCGATGAAGCATGATGCTGAGTTCAAGGACACTCTTAGCCATGTCTGTGGAATCCTGGGTGTCAATCCAGTATAATATTCCATGATTATAGCCAAGGCAAATGACGGGTTGGAGTTCTCGCCTGCATCTAGTCAGTTCTTCCTATTAAGGATAAAGCATGACTTCGCAGACGAGGCCATCAAATATTTGGAAAACTCTAAAATCTTTGAAGTAAGGAACATAGACATATTCTGGATTTCAAGGCTGGTGTCTAGGAAAGACATGGACGAATACAACACAACTAGGAACGATGTTGTCCTAGTCTCAGCCAACATCTGGACTAGCCCTGTATCAATAGACAGGTGTCTATGGAGGCTTGTGGTTTCGATTCCTGGGTTCATTGACTTCGGGAAGACATTTCTGACAGGATTTCCCAAGCTCCTAGATGCTGAGACTGTTGACACCCTATGTGACTTCATAAAGTCTAGCTGTGATTTCAGGGAGGATAAACCAAAGGTTGATTTTGAGGAAATATCCAAGGGTGACACCGTTGAAATCCTCTTTGGACAGTTCACTGGCTGCAGGGGAAAGGTCATCTATGTTGCTGGAATGGATGTTAGGAAGGAATATGATGTCAATATTGAACTCATGGGAAGGGTAATTGAACTACATGGATTGACAGTTGGACAAATAAAAAAGGTGGAAAATGACTAAAAAATCCGAAAAAACCAACAAAAAAGGCCAAAAAACTGGAGAATACCTGGATATTCCCCCAGAAGTGGCCGACTTTATGCTCGAATCCATCCAGGCCCAAAAGGATATGTCCCTGGACAAGTTCCCCTCTCAGGTTCAACTTCTGTGTAGTTTCGCTGAGTGTGAAGATGAAGACGCCAGGAGAGTCTACCAGCTTTTGTCGATTCTACTTCTAGCCAAGGAGAAGTTCGGAAAGGGTGGGGATGTCATGACCCTTCCAGTAGGAGTTCAGGTGTCTTTCCTAGGGAATCAAGTCACAGCATGGATGGACAACTATCAGGTCTCAATATCCTCCTTGAAAAACTTCGATGGTGAATCTTCAGGAATCCTTCAGGCTTCTGTCTACATGGACAAGAAGAAAGTTCAGGACAGGAAGACAGCCTCTAGCATAATGGGGTTCATGGAGCATGTCCTTTCAAAGCTCCCAGCAAACTGACATTGCTGGTAATTAACCCTAGAAAGGGTTATGGCAATGTCATTACTAAGAAAAATTCTAAACTTCATTATAAGCCTATTCAAGGGAAAAGGGGAGTCTGATGTGTTTCTCCCCAAGTGGGACGAATGCACCAAGTCAAGCAACTGGCATGGGGCAAATGCTAGTCAAAGGATGATGAACATGCTATCCCCCGGAATGCCGGATGATGTTTTCAACTCCTATCTTAATTGGATTAAGGGAAGAGGTTGCAACTGCGCGCACCTAATCCTAGCGAACAAGGCAGACGGACAGTATGCCAAGTATTCAATCTACGGCAACAAGTTCGACTTCAAGCTAGACCAGGCCTTTGTCAATGTCTTTGTTGCAAGGCTGAAGAAGATTCAGAAAGCCAAGCTAGGAATTGTCCTATGGCTAATCACTGATGATAGTTCAGACTGGGCAAAGACCCTTGCTGGCAATCCTACAAAGTATGTCGAGGACTTGTCCAAGGCAGGAATCCTTGACTTCGCCTCAACAGTTGTCATCGGATTGGAGACTGATGAGTACTGGTCATCCTCTGACTGCTCCAAAATATACGCTGCCCTGAGAAAGAAATATTCAGGGAAGATTGGAGTCCATCAGACTTCTGGAAAGTATGGATACGCTGGGACAGCTGACATTCTGTTCGCCCAGCTCAACCCAGGCTCATCAAAGTCCCAGATTCAAAGCTTTGTCAAGACATGCCTAAAAACCGGAAAGCCTGTCAACATGTTCGAGATGGAAAGGCAGGAAGACAGACAGCGTTCCCAGTGGGCAATGGAAGCCGGAGCCTACGGAGTAGGGAACTGGTAGATGACCCTAAGGTATGTAAACGGCAACCCCTGGATGGAGAACATTCCTGACTGTGTTCTCCGGGGGTTGGCCGTTGCCCTAAACCATTCCTACATAGACCTCTGCAAGCTCTTTGGAGTGAGCTACAAGCTAGGAAAGGGAATGATTAGGAATTCTGGTGTGGCAAAGTGTGACAGGGTATTGAAAGTCTGCTCTGACCAAGGGTTCATAGGGGCGCATGAAGTCGATGATGTGTTCGGCTCCAACCCAAATGTCACCAAGGATTACGATAATAGATACTACGATTCCCATGACAGCTTAATCGACGTTGAAGACGGGCTGTCTGTTCGTGATTACTGCTCGATGCTGCCGGGGGGACGATACATCCTATTCATTAGGCCGACCACCAAGTCGCGGCTGATAGGCGACAATGCATGGCATTTGACATGCTATGACAAGAATGAGGACTGCCTCTATGACACCTTCAACTGCACCAAGGGAACTGTAGTTTTCGGATTCGCCCAAATAAAGCCTGAGGCAATTCTTTCTGACGATGACCCTCTTTCTAGAAAAACTGAACTGGATAAAATAAAGAGGGGAGAGCTATGGGGGAATGTTGTCCCGCCAGGATTCAAGCCAGAGGTCTGGAAGGAGAAGGTCAGAACAGGAACCTTGAACCCAGGATTCCTAAATGCCATCTGGAGATGGAAACTTAGAAGAGCCGGAATAATTAATTAAAAAGAGAGGAATGGAAGATGGGACTTGGGAAGATACTGGGATTCAACAAGCAGGAGCCTGAGTTGCCACCATTCATGGTTGACGGGACAATGTTCGACCCTGAGGACTTCGACAATCCCAAAGTTGAAGTCAAGGTCAATGGAAAAAAGATTCCCCTGACAATGGGAAGCTCCTTCATGTGTCCAGGGTCTGACAAGCCTTTCCTAGTGACAATAGGTGGAGTTCAAATAACTGCTGATGGAACTGTTAGCTATTTGTGTGAGTGGACTGACCCATTCGACAACTCAGCTAAAATAGACATAATGACAATAGACCAGATAAAAAGGTTCGTGAGAAGAAACACGATTTAAGACTACATTTGAATCTCAAGGGTCAATCCCTCTTTTGCTGGAATCATTCCCCTTCTCATCCTCACACTTTCCCTAGCTTTCTTTGGCCCTGCAACACTATAGACCTTCATGCTTCCTCCTGGCATCCCAGGTGGAATTTTATTTGAGTGCTTTTGAAGAATCAGAGTCTCTATAATGTTCGACTCGTCTCCCATGTCAAAGATGTCTATTTTATAGAGGTTGCTAAACTGCTTGTCCCTAAAGGCCCTGAATTCGTAGGCTTCTCCGATGGCTCCTCTAAGCTCCCCCTCTTCAGCAATAATCTTCAGGGAGTCCTCGTTTAGAAAAGCCATTCTAACAAGTTGGTCTATCTCTGGTTTATCTAGGATTGCGGACATTGTGCTAGTTAATTACAATGTTCCAATTCTCATCGAACTCGACATTGATGGTCTTCCGAGATGAAATGTAGTCGCAGAGATGGACGAACTTCTGAATCTCAGTCTTGGGTGGTTGGAGGACTTCCTTGCCAAACTTGTCAACAGTCCATGGCCCCATGTGCGTGCTAATGATGTCCCCCATGAAGACAAGCTCATCGTGGGTCAGGGATGGAATCTTGTCCTCGTTGTCAAGGAGGAACTTCTGCATGAGAACAGGGTGATCCCAGCGAGTGGAATTCTCCTTGGGGTTGCCAAGCTTCAAGCCATCATGGACAAAGATGGAGGCAAGAATCAAGTCCTTGTGAAGGGTGTCAACATCAGGGGAAAGAACCTTGTTGTCGAACAGGTCATATCCTATTCTCATCGCTGCCTTGCAATGGCGAAGCAGGCCACCTTTGCCCCCAGAGTACTTTGGATGGTACTTCCCTGAGGCTGAAGTGGGGACAATGAAAAAGTATGCTGGAAGAAGGTTGACAATTTCGACTAGGCCCTTTTGAACCCTGGGGGTGTCGAGCAATGTCAGCTCTTCAGCAATCAGGTCTTCGCGTGTCATCATCATGGTTGTTTTCTCCTTATAGGTTTTCTGAATTCTTCATGTGGGCAACAGTTCCATACGGACAGGAATTATATCCTCCAGGAGATATAATCCACATCACAGGGTAGGGAGGGGGATTGTCTGGGGCATCACCATAGCCATCAGTAAGATAGATTAGGCAATTGGGATTCAGCTCCCCTATATGCTCATTGACATAGTTGAACACCGGAACGAATGACGTCCCCCCAAAGCCGCTTGCTTTCCATCCTTCCCTAGGGATTCCGGTGTCAGAAGTGTATGTCTCTACACTTTGAATGCCATAGTCGCATTGGATGACAGTCACCTCGTACTTCCCGAAGGTGTTGAGAAGGGACTCAAGTTCGGTGAAGAACTTTGGCAAAACCTCAGCCGTGCTTCCAGAGGTGTCAAGTCCGACAACACACCTTAGGGATTCTGAATGTCTTGAAGGAAGGTACATATCCCTCCACACATGCCTCCTTGAAGGAGGAAGCCACTGGGTTGAGTCAGAATAGGAGGAGGTGACATACTGGGCTAACAGCTCCCTCCAGGGAACCTCCCTCTTGGTCATGCTATTGATGAACTCAGTCACCTTCCCGGGAACAGTTCCAGCAGTTTTGGTGGCAGCCATCACCTTCTCAAGGATTTCCTGCTCGATTTCCTCATCAGACTTGTTCAGTTCCTCTTCAGTTTCCCCAGCTTTCTCAGCCTTGTCCTTGTCTAGGATGTCATCGAAGGACTTCCACACATCAGAAGTTCCGTCAATCTTCCCTCCAGACTTGATATTCTTTGACTCCTTGCCATCATTACACCAGTCTGAAAAGACTTGAACCTTCTTTGAATTATCCTCTTTTCCATCGTTTTTATCCCCTTCTTCACCGTTTTCGCTATCATTTTCCCCGTTTTCGCCGTCATTTTCACCATTTTTTGCCTTATTTACTGCTTTTTCTATCTCATTTTCCAGTTTATCGTATATCTCCTCGGCATTAAGCCCATTCCAATGTGGGTCATGGGGAAGGACAAAGGGAGGCTTTAGACCAGACTCAAGAAGGAGGAAGTGAATCTCCAAATCAGTTGCAATGTTCCAGAGGTCATGGTTCCGGCCCTTCTCCCTGAGCCTGTGCATCATGACACAGTGCATGACTTCATGGGCAAGGACGAATTGACGTTCCTCCTCAGTTAGGCCTGAGACAAATATTGGATTGACCATGATGATTCTTCCATCCGTGGCTGCAGTTTCAGGATAGTTATTGTCAACAATCTCGGTTGGAAGTCTCATTAGGACATTCCCTATGAAAGGGTATTTTTGCTGAAGGAAGTGCCTGTCCATTTCCAACGTCTGAGAGAGGTTGGATAGGAAAGCCTTTTCGTTTGCAGACAAGTCTTCTCTTTTTTTCATACTTCCATTATATCAAAAAGTCCATGCCATGTAAAGAAAAAATTAAGGTGGGTTCTTGCGAACCCACCTGCGAGTTTTAACTAGGTGCTATGGATTGATTTTATTGATGTGCAGTCAAGAATCATTTAGAATTGCTGCAAGCACCTAAAAACTAATGTCCCTTTTACTAGGCTCTTTAATTACCTTGCCTATGGCAAAGATTGGAATCGAACCAATGTAACCACTGTTAGGGTTGCTGTTAGAGCCTGGGACAAATCGACTAGGCCAAAGCCTTCCTCACCAAGTCATATCGTGGGGAATCAAGCTTCTCAAGGAGAATCGAAAGCGGGTCGAGTTTTCCTGAAAGAAGCATGTCCATGATGGACTGGGAGAAACCTGAGAGAAGGGCCACACCCATCTTGTTCTCAGTCACGGGAATTGTCCCGGAGCGAGAGCAGATGTTCCAGAAGACCATCTTCGGAAGGACATAGCCAGCATCAGCATAGGTCTTGGAGATTATCTGGAAGAGACGCTCCTGACAATCATCATCCATTACCCCAATACCGAATCGGTAGTTGTTATTCCTTAACCTGGAGTACGAATAGCCGTAGGCCTGGTTGAACTCCATGTCAGAGAAGGTGACAATCTGAGGAATGTGCTTCTGGGAGAAGCCGTTCTTCTTGGCTGTGTCAAGAATCAGATTGAACACTGCCTGGATGTCTGTGCTTCCACAGTCATTGTGCTGAATCGCAATCTTGAGTTGCTCGCGCAGGCTTGCTCCAGTTGGAACCTGGAAGAACACAGGGTTGCTTCCGAACTCAATGCACATCCCCCTCCATGCCGGAGTGTTGATGTTGGCAAGGTAGAGTCCAAGTCCAAGGGACACTTCGATTGGACGAGTCTTGCCATCGCCAACAGAGCAGGAGTACATGGAGCCTGAACCGTCTATGACAGGAATCATGGAGATTGCGTCCTCAGGCATCATGCCCTTGGCAACAATGTCGCGCCATGCTGCCTCAATGGTGGGGTCATCCTCGCTTGGGATGGAAACACCACCCCATCCATTGTAGGAAATGTACTTCCTAACAAGATCGGGGATTGTAAGCCCAGAGGTGTTAATCTTGACCTCAGGATTGTCACCCTTCTTCAGGGCAGCAAGCCAGGCCCTACGACGCTCTTCATCATGCTTGAGGAAGGCGTTCTTGTAGAGCATCCCAGCCCTTGCAGGAACAGCATTGTAATCAATCTCGTTCCAGTTGCCAGAAGTCATGTCGCGTTCGACAATCTTGATTGTCTGACGGAACTTGGAAAGGGCCTTGCGGTAGGTCTTGGAATCAAGTCCCAGGACATTGCGCCAGTAAGTTGCAAGTCTCTTGGTATTGCCAGAAGAGGCATTCTCGCTGGGCATCCACTTGCCTAG
>JAEEGL016457351.1_pt1 | contig 10623 bp, 13 predicted proteins | sample 9134231 | NCBI WGS metagenome assembly JAEEGL01 (sample SAMN16246548, study PRJNA631951) | gut metagenome | biome: gut microbiome; feature: rumen; material: fiber-attached | host: Bos | place: Iran: Karaj | collected 2018-10 | reverse complement strand
GTACTTCATTTGCTTTAGTTACCTTCGCTGAATGTGCAAATCATTCTATACTATTAATTAAGACTCCCTCTTAGTTAATTAATTTCTTTACTCTAGCAATAGTTTAAAGGAGCGATAATTAAGGTTGAAATTTTCCTTGAGTGGCTTTTAAAAGGTTTAAGCTCTCTTATCTATAATTTAAATGGTTATAGGTACAACGGAAAATCGATTCTAGTTACCTTTCATGAGATTCTTATTCTTATATGTTTCGCTTTAAAATAGTTTGAGTATTTGTTTACCCTGAGCAAATCAACTCTTAGTCTATTATGTAATATATAAGACTTATGGAAGCAATTATTAGAAAACAATGGATTAGGCATTTTGGTCTTAGTATTGTAGGATATTCCCTAGCTATCAGCTTAGAGAGGATCTAAGTGTGATTCGTATCCCACTCAATAGATATTAACTTATCCATCTGATAAAATATATTAAGGTTTGCTATCTCGTGATAATCTTCTTCTTTAGGTTTGCCTAAAGCATGAGATAAACATCTAGTTAATAGCTAAATGTTCCTTCATAAGGCATCTACATAGACTCGATTTCAATTCGGGAATTGAGGTAGATTTATTTCTATCTCTTTTTTTTATTTTCAAAAGACTAGCAAATATGCTAGTCTTAAGTCTTAGGGAGCTCACCATGAAGTGGCTCAGTGAATACAATCAAAAAGTCGAGCTTCTGATAAGAAATACTTATTACTCTGTGATGCATTACACGCTGAAACTCCTTCATAAGATAAGGGATCCTACGGAAAGGGATCAAAACCTGGAAAGGAGTCGATTCACTTGCTATAAACTTGTCACCCATAACATTTTTAACCTCACCAGAGATAGCATAAAGGGCAACAACCATAATGTTGTGATCACAACGCTCAACAACGACTTTGAATTCATCCCAAATAAAAGAGACGTCTTCTTCAACGTTAAATTCTGCAAAGATATTAAATGCTGCCATAAACTATGTATTTGTTTTTTTGTATTATTATTATAGAATGAATATATTAATTAAACTAAAATAAATCAAGATAATTAATCCATTAATAATAAATTCTTCTCAAATCAATCAGATATAAGTAACTTAATAATTCTTGTAAATGACTTATCGATCACAATTAGCACATCTTGATTAAGATCACTCAAATCATCAAAGTAATCATTTGATAATTCTACAGTAAAAATCATTAATTCAGTCTTTTCAAACATATCATGAAATTCTAAATAATGATAATTGCTATCATTTTTAACTTCTTCATCAAAATAACAGATTTCTTTTTTAGTAACATAAGGCTCCAATCTTTTAGCTAGTAACTTTCAAAAATCATCAAATCAAATAATATCAGTAGGGATTCATTTTAGATTCTCAACTCATCATTTAGCTTTAATGATTGCACTAATATAACTATCAACTTTATTAACCATATGATTCAAAAAAATTAAAAATCTTTATCATAAATTATAAATATCAATAAATATGGCAATAGAAAATAAATAATCTTAGATTGAAAAAACTAAAAAAATTATTAGAGGTTTATTAAATTTATCAATTAATAATAGTCTATGAAACACCAAAGCATTGTTTTAAGTCTATTAATTACAGTTTTTGGTATATCTTACGTATATTGATGATATTATATCGAATACGATAAAGATGCATGAACTTACTCCAAATACGCCGAAGAATTGAAATATTCACCAGAATTTGTTAATGCTTACAAATATGCACAAGAAAACTGAATAACATCAGCAGAATCAATATCTAAAGCCAATATGGAATGACCAATTTCTAGAATAGAAATGTCAAAGATGATTACAGTATATGCAATGAATGTACTTTGATTAAAGCCAGATATAAATAAATACTGTGAATTTGATGACGTATCTAAAGAATTAGACGCTAAATATAAGTATTGAGTAACTAGAGCCTGCCAAATGTGACTTATGTGATACGACAGCGATTGAAAGAAACAAGATAATTTTAATCCAAGGAATAATGTTACAAGAGCACAACTCGCAACTGTACTTTCAAGGATGTTAAACAAAGGATACTGAAGAACAATAAAAAATTGAGAGCCATACTACGATACACATCTAAAATACTTAATATCAGAATGAATAATTAACGATTATTATAAACCAGCACCAGATTCAACTGAGAAGAGATGAAATGTGATGCTGATGCTTTATAGATCTGACAACCGCAATGTTGTTACAGTAAATTACGAAGAGGGATATACTAAAATCAAACCAGGACAGACATATCGTAATAAAAACTATTGATTTCAATTAACACCTACAGCAATTAGTTGATCTATAATATCAATACGAAAAGATGAAGAATGATGAGGAACATATATAACACTTTACGCTTTTATCCCAGAAGAAAAAGACTGATATAAAATATCGAATGAATATTGAGAGATTAACGAGTTTAAAGACAAAGCAAAAACATTTAAAGAATCATGATTGCTCTTATTTTTAACAATGAGAGAATTAATAAAAAAATGATCACAAAATTTCAAAGATCATTACAATAGCACTAAAGATTATGAGTGGGCGATAAATAATTTAACAGAAAAAGATTATATACTATCAGTTGAGCCATGATATTTCCTAGATGTCTCACCATATGAATCAAAAATAGATTCGCAAGAAAATACTTTCTACCCATTAAGTTGACCAATGTGATACTTTAATCACTATGAGTTTAAGAATCTAAAATGAAATATAAGTTACTAATTTTTACGATTCTTTTTCATTAAAGAATCAACAAGGTATACTTCAGTACTTTTGGCTCAATTTTCGATATCCTTCCTTTTTATCCAAAACTAATGAGTAAGAAATACTAATACAAGTAGAGGCAAACAAGGATATAGTAAATAAGCAAAGAAATTATGTGGTAATATTGAAGATAATATGTAAGAAACGACAAATAATATTGGACAAATTAATGTATATATCAAAGATCTAGCAAGTTTTGAGAATGAAAAAGCAACAAAGAAAATAATAGTAAAACATATAAAGTTAATACACAATGGGAATAGAATCCTGAAAATATCTCAAGAATTTGATATTAACTTACTTTTTTCATCAATAATAGAGTTCTTTAGAGAATCAAAAGATTTAACAGCTCAAGTCATAAATTAAAATGAATTTCAAAGCCATCACCTAATTGGCATAATTCTATCTCAACTTAACATTCAAAGTACACAATATTTTCAGTGATGAATTAAATAAAAATCAACTGTTTGATCTCATAATTTAGGAGCAGATTCATTATCTCAAAAATACTGATGACCAGAAAGAAGAGAAAAATTATCCTTATTTTCAGAATATTTCTTCAAAATCTCAGAATCTAAAATATAATCACCAATTTTAAAGCTATCATAAAAAATATCAGTTTGATATTTATCATTTTTACGAGAATTACACCAATCTTTGTAATGAAGATCTAAATGCGTATTTCATCATTTGTTATTTATAGACCAAGATTCACAATAAGTCTCAACATATCTTTTTAAAACAATTCAATCAAAAGTAATTCAGAATTCTTTATCATTAAGCTCTCATGACAAGCTACTGGTTTCTCAACAAACAAATACATTACCAGAAGAAACACGATTACTATTTAATATATTAACATCATTAGTAATCGATTTAAACTCTTGTAATAAATAATAGTTCTGAAAAATGGAAAAACAAGATCAAAAAGAAAAAAACAGAATAATTAACAAAAGAGTATCAATAGCTCATATACTAAACTTCTTTCAAAATAGCTTTCACAGACGATTGATCATTTTTACAAGAAATATAAATTCAAAATAATTATAGATAAAAAATCAAATACCAGTCAAAAAATTAATAATTAATTAGCAAAATTTGAAAATATTAAAAATAAAATTATAGTAATATAGAATTTATTAAAAAATAAAAAAACGATGGTAACAAAAGAACCCTCATTTAAGAAACCACAATCTAGCTGATGTAAATTTTGGTTATTATGGACAATATCATTTTACTGAATAATACTATTCATCACATATTTATGTACAGAAGATGGACAATCAATTGATGATTACATTGAAATATATTTCATAACAATGTTAATATCAACAATGTTTTTTATTTTCATATCTGTAATAGTAGGAGCTGCAAAACATTGAAAACAAAAATTAAAAGAAAAGACATATCTAGAAGTACTAAAAATACACAACGAAGCAATAGTTAGAAAAGCAAAAATAACGGACTTTCATAAACATTACAGCTGATGAGAAAATAGTGAATTTGATTGATTTGTGATTGTGGTAAATGTTTGAAAAGATAAATATTGAAAAATAATAAGAGACTATTGAGCTGAGACTAAATGATGTAAGCTTAGCAAATATAATGATATGAAAGATTTATGATTAGAACCATCTACTGATAAAGAAATATTAAAGAAAAGAGCTTACGAAAAGCTATCAGAGATAAATAATAAATTAAATTCATGATTGAATTTCTTCAATAAACGAAAATATAATAGAAAACTGGATAAAGTATATGATATAATCAATAATATTGATGAATATACACAAACTCCATGAATTTATACACAATGAGAGACGTATACAATATGAGACGAAGTAACAATAAATATTGATCCTACAGACAAAGGAAATTACGAAATAGTATTTAATGACAACAAGTATAAATGAGATAATCCAGAAGTAAATGATAAAATAATGGAAAAATATGAGAAAGATTTACATGAATCAGTATTTCATGAAATATTTTCTGCAATATATAAAACCATAATAGGTATAATCGTTGTGATTATAATAATCTATGTATTAGGTACATTAAGCGAGCTAACAGCTCCAAAAATGGACTCAAAATATGAAGAAATAATGAACAAATACAAATAATATCATAAATCTCTTGATTTTTCTCAAAATATATGTTTAATTTCAATAACAAATTTTTCATTGAACTAAAAATTAGGTTTATTTCTATGCTTTCTCTCAAATTATAATCGTGAGATTATATGAAGTAGAAACACTAATGCCAAAAACACAAGGCTCCATTCTGAATCAGACATGGAGCTTTTCTTAGGCTAAATAATCCTTCAAAAAATTACCAATATCTTCTCACTTTTTACTCTTAACCCGTCAAACAATTAATCATTTTTTATTAGCAAGTTTTCGATACTCAAACATATCAATCAATTTTTCTCAAAAATCAGAAATTGCAATAATTTTACAATTTAGATCAGTCTTTAAAAATTCTTTTAAAAAACTATCTCAAAGAGGTCATTCCCATCAATCAAAATAATTATCCAATAAAATAATATCTCAATTTTTAATTTTTTTAAGATAGGGCAGTGGATCTAAAACATCTTTTTTAATAGGATAAGTATATCAAGGAAGCATATCCTTAAGAACGTCATAAATCTCTTTTCAATGAAGATCATCTAATATCCAGATTCTCATAATCACAATCCAAATAAAGTATGTTAATAGTAACAAAATAAATAAAAAATCAAAGACAAAAAGACAGAAAAATCAATCGTAAATTGACAAATACAAAAAACGGCCTATAATTATAAAAACATTTTATATATTATTGTAAACCATGGGATTAGAAACAAGAGAAAATCATGAAGTAGATTATCTTTATGAGGCAAAGAATTTATCAAATAAAATTTTAGAACCATGAAAAATGAAATACATTAGAGAAAGTAATGATAAAAAATATGATATTTACACTTACAAATTAACACTTTGATGAAATAAATGAGGAATTAAGAGTAAGTTTGAAAGTCAAATATGAAAATGGAAAGAATGAACAAAAATCACAAGTGAGAACTGAACTGAATTAACAAAGAATTCGTTTGAAAAATGAGAAGTTGTATATCTAAGAGTTCCAAAGACAGAAAAAAAAACCGAGAAAAGTAACGAAACTCAAAAAGAATTAAAAGAAATGACTTATGAAGACTTAAAAAATTTATCTGATGAAAAAATTAAAGAATTATTCAACTTAATTAAAGACGAAAACAGAGCCGAAAAAGCCACAAAGAAAGACAAAAAATGAATGTATTTAACAATCTCAGGTAAAAAAATCTACTTCAAAGACCTAGCATTTCTAACGCAACAATCATGAAATTACAACTATAATTGACTATTCTTACATGTTACACAATATGACTGAGCAGAAATACCTCAAGCAATGGTACTCTGAATTAAAAAATGAAATAATGTTGAATGAATATACATTTGAGAAGAAACAAAAAACAAAATCTACAGATGAAAACTAGCGAACGATACTTACTGACCAATCCCAGCTAAAAAATAAAAATGAGGTGTTAAAGATCTAACACCTCATACCTAGAGAGACCGCATTTGCCACAAACTGCGGTTTTTTCTATTTTCTTACCATTAACAACGACTCCATTGATTTCATCTTTATCAGGAGCCAACAGCCACATATGCCTACAATCAGGACGTCTACGGCGTTTACCACATTTCTTACAACGCTCATAGATCGGGCCTTCCCAAACCTGCAAAGCACCGCCAAGGTTAAAGAGGGGATCTTCAATAATCCATTCATGTTTGCATTTAAGGCTGAAGAGATTTTTTAGCCATTTAACCATAATTGTTGTGTATTTGTTTATATAGATAATATAGCTATTTATTCAAATAATATCAAGTACATATTTACGCTTAAAATAAGAAGTCAAATTATATAGTATATCAACGTCCGAAGAGGACAAAAAAATACACATTAATAATTTTATGACAAACACATTTAAAGAGATGTATGATGCATATAATGCATGTACATCAAAACAAGCAAAAAGCGCTCTTAATGACGCCATGATTACCTACGCAAAGGAGGTTCGCACTGGATATGCATATTACGACATGGATATGTATACAAGTCTTTATAAATGTGCAGAAACCCCAAAACAAGGTAAAGATGCACTAGAACAAGCTGACAAAATTATTGCCGATTCAGCACTTGATCTAAGCGAACTTAGAGACAATTTTAAAGAGTTTCTCTCTTTAAAATCAGTAATTAAAGACAATGATTTATTCGCATTTGATCTAGTATGTATCCATTTCTTAATTAAGTTTAGAGCTAGAGTAGAAAAAGAAAAATCTTATCTAGGAGCCGGAATGGCTGATTTCAGCGACAACTTTGTTTATGAAACAGCAAAAGAGTATCTTAAAGAATCAGCAAAAGCAATTCTTGATACTGACTTAGATTTAGAATCATGCTACTTAGCAAAAGCTTACATTGAAAAGTATTAAACCATAGCTGTGAGATTTCTCACAGCTTTTTCATTATAAAGGATTCCATTTATTAAATACTTTAAGTTGTTTTTCTAAGAATTCTTTATCTTTTAAAATTATATTAGCCTCTTTTTGATCTTCAACATCCAAAAGTTTTAAATCACATAAATTAATCATATCAATATAAATATTTCTAAAAATCTTAGCAGTATCTTTATCATAAGTTATTTCTATAAAATAATAAGATTTATTAAGCTTATTATTACGACATAAAGACCTTTTAACATTACATAATCTATTTCTTTCTCTCTTAAGAATATTTCTCCTAGAATTTTTAATAATAGCAACCTCAGGAGTAAATCAAGATCTAATCTTCGTAAGAAAATTTCTATAAGATACCTTAACTCAGTTATATGAATTATAGAAATCATAATAAGGGCTATTCTCTCTATATTTCTTCCATTTTTCTTTAAGTCTATCTCTATTATCATTTAATAATCATGGTAATACTGCTCTTTCAAAAGGAATATTTCTCTTAATTCTTAAGATAAAATTAGCATAAGTTGATTTCTTTCATTTATAAGAATCATAGAATGCTTTAGCTTCTTTATATTTGATTTTATGCATAATAATATAGTAAAAGATAAAACTGATATTCGTCAAAAAGAATTCAAATGTGTTCTTCTTTTTTACTCATCACAATGTATGAAGTGCAAATAAGAACAGCTAAAATACCAGTTCTCAAAAGTAGTTTAAAAAATAAAAAACCTAAGCATCTCAATAAAGATCTTAGGTATAAGGACACTCAATTTGAGCCTTCATAATACTTCTAGCAAACGACAACTCCTTTTGAGTCATCTTAGAACGATCCAAACCATTTTTAAGAAGGAATTCATTAAACTTTTCATCAATAATATTTCTTCTTATTTCCCTCTGTTTTAATTTCTTAAGCGTAAGAAGCTTCTTCATTCGCTTAACATTTCTAGTTCTAGATTTACTCATAAATAAAAATTTTATTTTAACTTCTTATTATATTTAGATTTATCAAAAGCAAGGAAAAACAAGAAAACAGGATTTAATATAGCTAAGAATATTCAAAATAAGACAGAATGTTTAAATTTTTTAGATAATCAAATATTAACTTTAAAAATTGAAATAAACAAAGAAACCCAAAATGCCATATTTAAACATAAAAGAACAAATTCATTTAACTGATAGAAGAAAAATCAATGGCTAATAAAAAAATCATTCATTCAAATAGCATATTCTTTATACAATAACCATTTATCATAAATTTCTTCTCAACCAAATAACAAAACAAAAACTATTCAAATTAAAAACCAAGACATGAATAAATAAAAAGGTACTCGAAAACACTTAGTTTTTCATGCAATCTTGCAATAATAATAGAGATTAACAATTGGAATAAGAGAATACCACCAACTGACTCAAGCTTTATAAAAAACTCTAGAAAGACAAACAATAAACCAAAGATAATAAATTACTAATATTGATATAATTAATATATTAAACATGAGAAAAAGAAATATAAATAAAAACTATTGATACCAACAAACAATAAAATAAGTAACAACAGGTAATAACAATCAAACCAAATAAATAAAATCACCTATAGCACGGATAAATTTTTTACCAAAAGATAGTCAAATAAAATAAGAAGCAATAATAATTAAAAGCTCTGAAACATATGAACAAATTCAAGTAAAGTAACCGAATTCATCAGAAATATTATCATAATTAAACGTATGTCAATTTGCACAAACACTTATAACATAAAAAATAAAAGGAACCTGAGCCCAAACAGTAGCTAAAATTGCAAATCAAATAGTCGGATATTTTATACGTTCCCATAATTTAGGTAAGGTAACCTTAGACTTTGCTCAATAAGAAGATTTTCAAATTTTAATCTTATTAGCTTTAAAAATAGCATAAGCACAATAAATAAAAAACAAACAAAATCAAAGTAGACCGATATCAAAAAGGAAATCAGTACTATGAGAAATAAATTCAATATATCAATTAAATAATGAAATCATAAGTATTAATATCAAATAAAAAATATTAATAATTCAACTCGAAATGTAATTATATAAACTAAAAATACAAACAATATTTTTATAGACACTTCAAAAATGAAGTGTTGTAAAAAAAATTTTATTAACAAGTAAGTCCCATCGAAAATATCGATGGGACTATTTCGTAACTTTATTCTTTAGATTTGAGCTCATCAAGGGACTTTTGTTCTCTTTTATAAATTTTTTTTGCCCAACGAGAATCTTCACGATATATGTGATACTTATCATCATCTTCGTGGAACATAGTCCAATAAAAACCGTGGTTATCTCTCATAAAATAAATGGGATAACGATTAACTTTGTCACAAAGATTTGGATAACTACAAATCAATTGTAATGTATCACCATAATTAGTTGTGAAGATGTCTCCTTGATAGAGACCAATCATAGGCTCTAAAGCCTTTGGAAATTCCTCGAACACTAAACTGTGTTTTTCATCTTCTCTAAGCATAATTTCATAGAGAACAGTTCCAGGAACTTCGTGTGGTGCTTTTTGGCAAGCACTCAAGCCTGCAAGAGCTACAATCATCTCGAATGCAACCTGCAAAGAAAGCCTTTTGCTTATCACTTCTTTTTATAATTTTATTTTTTTAGTTATTTAGTAATGTCATATTATGCAAAAGGATAAAGAAATACAATAGAAAATAAAAAAATTAAAAGCTAGAGGAGTACCCTCTAGCTAATAAAACCTTTAATTGTGTCACCAGCAATCATATAAACAACAAACAAGACATAGGCAATCAAGGCAACATAGAAGCTTCTACGAAGAAACCTCGACCACCTAAATTTCCTCTTGCGCCTAACCGGTAGACTTGCAAGATACTCCTCACGATCTTTCTTGTTGATCATCTCAACAAACTGAGACCTTCTTCTTTGCTCCTTTTTCTGACGACGGTCATGAAGCATCTTTAATCTTTTCTGTGATCTAGCCATAAGCAATTAATTTTGGGGTTTTGTTTATTAACTCATATATAAAGTTTAGATATTATTAATTCAAGAGATATATTACTTAGAAGAAAGTTTACTACGAATCATAGATTTAATCTCCTCTTTAGAAGCATCCTTTAAAAAATTATGAGTTTTATCTCAATATTTATAATCCCTTGCTCTTCAAGAGGGAGCAAATTTAGTTCAAGTATCCTTATGTAATCAATATCTATCAAAACCATTAGGGTCATATTTTGTCCCAGTATCCTTATGAATTCACTTTTTATCAAATCATCT
>JAEEGL016252296.1_pt1 | contig 10623 bp, 5 predicted proteins | sample 9134231 | NCBI WGS metagenome assembly JAEEGL01 (sample SAMN16246548, study PRJNA631951) | gut metagenome | biome: gut microbiome; feature: rumen; material: fiber-attached | host: Bos | place: Iran: Karaj | collected 2018-10 | reverse complement strand
GAGTCCCATTTTCTATTTTCAGGATAAATTATATTTAATAAAATTTCTTTATTGATATCAATATTTTCTTCTTTTATATATTTTAATTTAATATTTTTTAATTTTCTTATATAATCCATAATTAATCTTTGTTCAATTGAATTTATTGAATTAAATTCTATATCATCTAAAATATTAATACGACAATCCTTAATTATTTTTTTTAAATATAAATCATCTTGATTTAAATATTCTTTATAAGTTAAATTCACAAAAAATTTTTTTATTTTTGATTCTAAAGTTGAATTTTCAATACTTCTTTTTAACTTTATAAAATCTTTTTCCATAGTAGAATTTTCAATTTGAGCTATTTCATTTTCAGAATTTAATTTATCTACACTATTTTTAATTGTTTCACTTTGAGTAAAATTTAAATTTATGTTAGGATTATTTAATAATGTATTAACAGAATTAAATACATCACTTTTTTCATGATTTAATTCAAGAAATAATTTTTCTTCAGCATTATATTCATTTTCGTCATTAAAAGGATTTAGTAAATCAAATTTTTTAGGTGGAATTGGAAATTCAATTAATGATTTAATTTTAATTTCCTGTTTTTTTTCCATTAAAATAATTTATAAAATTTCAAATAAGTATTTTCCACTTTAATTTATAAAAAATAATTGATATAAAAAAATAAATAAATTATTTTAATATTTTAATTACCTTTTCAAATAATATCAATATAATTTTTAAAAAATAAATTGAATTATATTAGAGAATCAATAACAATTAATTTTATATTGAAAAAAATAAATGGAAAATAAAAATAAATCACCTCCTAAAACCATTAAACAAAAATATGATTTTATATGGAACATTGTGTTTGTAATTCTTTTTTTTCCTACAATTATAGGAATTTATTTCTTATTTAGAGATACTTCAAAATTCAGAAAGGATTTAAAAATGAAAAATCCATCATATAAATTTCCAGAATTAAGTGATTTCAAATTAGTATTATTGATACTCCCAATAATAATAATTTTAAAAGTAATATTAGAAAGTATATTTATGCATTTTACAGAAAAATTAATGAAGGCAAAATATAAAGATCCAAAAGATGAAAAAAATTTTATTTTAGGAAAAATTTATAAAAGAAAATTAGCAAGTCATATTTTTAAAGGTTCATTTTATTTATTTATAACATTATTTGCTTATTTTATTCTTGATCAAGTTGACTATTTTCCAAAAACACTTTTAGGACATGGATATATGCCAAATATGTTTTTAAAAGGATATCCAGATTCATTTTATCATTATAAACCAAAATATTTTGACTTACATTATATAATTTGTTTATCTTATTTTTTATGTGATTTAATTTGGCTTCTTTTTGTATATGAAAGACAAAGTGATTTCTGTAATATGTTACTACATCATATTTGTACAATAAGTTTAATTATTTTTTCATATATGACAAATTATTCTAATATTGGTTCAATAGTATTAATATTACACAATGCAACAGATATTGTTATACATTTTATTAGATTACTTCTTCAAACAGATGTTAATGAAGTTATAAAAGATATTTTAGGACTTTTTGTAACATTATTTTTCTTATATCTTAGATTATTTGTTTTTGGTGATGTTATATATACAATTTGGCATTATATTACTTGGGATTGGGGATGGATTACTTTATGTTTATGGGGATTTTTAACTTTTTTATATATTATGCATGTTAATTGGTCTATTATGATGGTTCAAAAAATATTAGTTGTACTTATTGGAATTAAATTATCAGATACATTCAATTATGATAATAGTGTAAAACAAAAATTGAATTCTCTTCATAATTCAAATTCGAAAAATAAATGAATTTTATTATTTTATTAATTTTTAATTATATCAAATTTAGTTCTCATATTTATTATTGTAAAAAATATTTAAATATATAAATACCTTTTTTAAAAATGTTTCAAGTTATATAAAGTAATTATCATCAATATTAAGAATATCAAAAATTAATTTTTCATTATCAAAAAATTTTTAATAAATAAGAAACTTAATTAAATGATAAAATATGAAGATTAACATTAAAAAAATATATATATTAATTCATATAATCCAATTTATTGTATTAGATTACTTATATGAAATACTTCAATTTCTTTAATTTTAAAATTTGAATTTTCATCAGCAAATAAATTTCTTTCCTCTATTTGTCCTTCAAAATTATATGGAAAATTTGAATAACAATCTTCTGAAAGGAAATTATTAGAAATAACTAAATCATTTTCACCAAAATTAATTAAACTATCATCATCACATATTAAAGCATATTTACCTTTTATTATATTAAATTTTTTTTTTTCGTCAAGAGAAAAAAGAAAAGCTTTATTATCGTATTTTATTTGTTCAATATATGAGGTTGGAATTTTTTTACCTTCAAAATTTAATGAAGTATAACCACCAAATTTTTTTCCTTTTTGTGATAAAATTAACACTAAATATGAAAAATCGTTTTTTGTAATATTATAAAAAGTTTTTATATTATCACCATTTATAGATGATTTATATATTAATTCAATTTTATTTCCATTAACAATTTCTCTAATATAATTTAGTTCATTCATTGAAGTTATTATATCACTTTTATATGGGTAAAATATTTGTGATAATAAACTAAATTCTCCTTTGAATGAGTTTATTTCTTGTTTTAATTCTTCTAAATCTTGTAATAAATGTTTATTTTCAATTATTACCTCATTATATAATTGTTCAATTTTATTTTTGTTTTCTTTTTCTTTTGTGATATTATTTTTTATCGATTTTACTTCCTTAGATAATGTGGAAAATTTAGAATTTTGATAAATTATTATTATAAAAAAAATTATAAGAATTAATAGTAGAATAAAGTATACTATTTTTTTTTTCCAAAATTTGTTTAATATTGTTTTGTTAGAATTAATTTCATTACTTATTGTTTCAAATTGTATATAACTACTTTCAGTAAAATTTTCTTTATTTTTTTTTGATATCATTTTTATAAGAAAATAATATATTATTTATATATCATTAAATAAATGAATTTAAAAAATAAAACTCAATTAGAATTTCGAAAATCAAACTTATATTTATCAAATAATCAAACAAAAATAAATAAAAATTATTTTCATTTATCTTCAACTTACTCAAATTTCATTAAAAATAATAGTAAAATATCTAAACCACTATCACAAACTAATTATTCAGATATAATATTATTAAAGCGAAATGGAAATAATTTAAATAATAATAATTCATTAGGAATAATATCAGTAAATTCAGCAAAAAATTCAATTGAAAATTTAAACTTTTATCCATTTAATAAAAAAAAAGAAGAAGATTATACAAATGTTCCTTTAATTAGACATATAAAAAAATATAATAATAGAAATAAAATATTGTTAAAAAATGTAGAAGAAGCAAAAGATAAATTAAAATTATTTATAAATGACTATTCTAAGATCATGTTAAATGAGAATGAAAAATTTGGAAGGAAAAAAATGTTATGGGATATTGAACAAAAATACAATAATAAAGGATATAAATTATCAAAATCTTTAATTAAAAATAATATATTCAAAACTAATCCTTTATTGATGAAAAAAGAAAAAAATATGATTCAATATTTTAAAGCAAAAAATATTGAAGAATTAACTCAGAAAAAATTTCCAAAAAATAATTCAGAAAAATTTTTAACAAATACATATCATTTAGTAATGAAAAATATGCAAAACAATATGATTGGAGATATTGAAAAAGAAGAATTTTTAAAAAGACAAAAATTAAAAGAAGAAATATATAATGAAAAATTTGAAAAGAAAAGAATTGAAAATGAAATAAAAATGAATAAAAAAGAAATTAAAAGAACTAAAAATACTTTAGCAAAATTTAATCTTGAAAAAACAAAATATGATGAATTTTTAAAAAAAACAAGAAAATCAATTTTTTCCCAAATTAATAATGATAAAAAAAGATTATCAAATTATGATACTTTCAAAGAAAATAATATATTAACTCCATCTACAACAATTTTTTCTTTTAATAAAACAATAGATATTGAAAAATCAAATACAAAAAGTAGAGAACTATATGATAATAAAGAAAAAATAAAAAAACCTCCTAAAACAAGAAATTCAGAACTTTTTCCTCAAATTAAAAGAAAAAAGGATAAAACTAAAACTGTAATAAATTATTTGATTGATCTTAATGAAAATATAGAAAAGTCTCAAAAAAAAATGAAAAGGAGTTATTCAGCACATAATTTAAATAAAAAGAGTGAACCAATAATTAATCTAGAAATGTTATATGATTATTTTAATAATCAAAATGAAAATATAAAAAATTATGAAAAAATAGAATTTCAAAAAATGATTAAAAGATTCTTAAAAAATCATCATATTGAAAAAAAAAAAATTAAAATTGATAAAGTTAATATGTATATTGGATTAAAAAATTTAAAATTTAAAATCGAAGAGAATAAAATTAAACCTTTATTAAAAAGATTTCCTAATATTAGAGTTTCAAAATATTTTAAAGATCAATTAAGAGTTGAAGCTGGTTTAAATGATCAAATACAAGATTTTGAAAAAATATTTTTAAAAATTATTACTAAAAATAATTTAGAATAAATAAAATTTTAATATATAAAGTTATTAATATTGTTAATACTTATTTATTTATATATAATAAAAATTTTGTACTCAAATATTAAATCAAATTTTTAAAATAAAAATTGATAAAAAAAGAAAATGATAGAATCAGATTTAATTTCTTTAATAGAGTTAAAAGATTCTATTCTTACAATTGATACTTATTCAAATCCATATTTAGTCAGATTTTTTAGATTTTTTTATTTAATAAAACAATTTAAACAAAAGAGATATATAGTTGAATTTTTATTTAAAATATGTTACTTTGCACAAATACTTTTTATATGCTTAATTAATGTCTCAGATGATTTAAAAAATAATGATATATTAATAAAAACAATAACTACATTAAAAGATATATTTTATGTAGGAGAAGCAGTAAATAATGAAACAAAATTTTTAATTGCTACTTCAATAGGTTATTTAATTTGTTTATCTACAATTTTATTAATTATATATATTATAGTGATGGAAAAAAATTCATATACTTATCCTTTAAAATTTTTTAATTATATTAATATTTTATTTGAAAATTATCTTTTTGGTTTTTTTATTGTAGTGTTTTTAATGAGTACAAAATGTGAAAATAAAAATTTTATTATTTATAAAGGTGAATGTCAAAAATCAACAAAACATAATGCAATTATGTCAATTTCTTTATTTTGTTTAGGTTTTTTAATTATTTATTCAATTCTTATGTCTATTTATTACAATGAAATTGGAGGAATACAAAATGTTCATTTATATAAAAGAATAAATAATCATTATGAAATATATTTAAATATTTTTTCTATTTTTATATATATAGGCGGTTATTATGTCCAATTTACTTCTACAAAAAATAAAGAAACACTTAATATATTTATAAGAGGATTAATTTTTATTATTTCTTGTATATTGATTGTCTATATGAGAAAAAAAGTTTATTTTTATGATAGGAGATTAAATATTTTATATTTTACTGGATGGAGTTATATATGTTGGTTTTCACTTTCTCTTTTATTACAAGAACTTTTTGATTTAAAACAAGCATTATTTTTTGTTATTATTGGATGGTTTTTAATTTTTATATTAAATTATTATGTAATTAATTTACATGGTGAAGAGATTTTAACTGAAACTAATATTTTTGAAGCAAAAACTGCAAAAGAAATTGAGTTATTTATTTCAAATTTTTTTAATATTATGAATGATATTACACATCATTCTCAACTATTATTATCTGGATTAATTTATACTATTGGTGAAATTTTTGAGACTAATCCTGAAATAATGGAAAAATATGAGAAATTTAAAAATAATAAAATATTAATTAAAAAATATGGGGGAAAGGGAAATATCGTTTTTGATGTATATAGTATAGTTTATGTAATATATGAATATTTATTAGAAAAATCAAAATTAAAAGTTGATGCTCTTTTTTTAATGTCTTATTTTTGTATTAATAAATTACATAATTATTCTCTTGCAATATCAATTTGTACTAAAAATAAAATAATTGGATATTTAAATCATTATAATAAATTTTGTTTAATGGAAGATATAAAACAATGTTTAATAAAATCATCAAATAGTGAATTAAAAACTAATGATTCAATAAGTCATATTGATATTGGCAGTGTAATTTTATATACTAAATTAATTGAAATCTTAAAAATTAAAATTTATGATGCAACATGTAATCAAGTTGATTATATAGACATATTAAGAAATCCAACAACTTCATTAAAAGCTACAAGACATTTTCTTGATGTTGTAAACAATATTTTATTATTGAAAAAAGATATTATAAAAATATGGGAAGATATTATTAATTTAAATCCATTTAGCGATGAAATAAGAAAAGATTATATGTTATATTTAAGAAATATAATTCAAGATTTTGAATTAGCAGATAAAGAAGAATTAAAATATAATGCTCTAAAAATAAATAAATTTTCAGAAAAAAATGATACATATCATAGTTTATTTAATAAAGATCTTACTGTAACTTTAATGGTAGATGGTAATTCCTCACAAGGTAAAATTATATATACTTCAGTAAATTTTTTAACATTATATAATTTTACTCCTAAAGATTTATTTAATTATACAATATATGATTTAATTCCAAAATGTATTGAACCATATCATAAAGCTTTAATATTAGATGCTATAAAATACTCAAATCTTAAACATATATTTAAAAAAGAAAAAGATATATTAATGAAAGGAAAAGGAAATTCTTTATATAATGTTAAGGCTTTTTTTAAAACTATATCAAATTTATCTTATGGTTTAAATTATATTGGAATATTGGGGAAAATAAAAGAAAAACAATTTATAGTTTTATTAGATCAAAATTTTAAAATTGATTCAATGACAAATCCATCTAATAATGGAAATTTTGGGAATATTATTTATAATATGAATTTCCCTTTTGGATTAGGTGGGAATATTCAGGGAAATCATATTGCAATATTAATACCTGAAATATTAAAATTAATTCAATTTAATGAATTACAATATACAATTGAAAAAACTGATATAGATTTTAAAGGAAAATTATATTCAATTTCAAATGATTCAATAAAATATGAAAGTATAATTGAAGAACTTATGGCAAAAATAAAAATAAATGGAAAGTTAGATTTTATTCCAAATAATAATCAATGTTCATCAAAAAATCTTTCTTCATTCTCTAAATCAAAATTCCTTAATGAAAAAAATAGTCAATCTAATTTAAGAGAATATAATGAATTAGTTAATGATTTAGATGAAAAATTTCCTTTATTTCATCAAGTATTTTATAGAATAACAAGGCATAGTTTTCTTAATGATAAACATGTTTATTATAGAGTTTATATTGTAAATGATATAATTGAAACAAATGAATTAAATAAAAAGAAAAAAAATTCTTCTACAAAAATAAAAGATATTAATCAAACACTTACAGAAAATATTTTACTTGCAAATACAATTATTCACCCTGGTAAAGAAATAAGATTAAAACCTTCTGAAACAAAAAATGAAGCAGTTACTAATCAAAACAAAGATTATAAAGAAGAAAAGAATATTAATAATTTAAACAATTTAAATACTTTACAAATATCATCAAATAATGATATAAATAATGAACATGAATTATTAAATGAACTTAAAAAGAAAATATATGATCAAGTTATACCTTCATATATAATTTATATGTGGTGTTTAAGTTTTATTTTTTCACTTTTAACAATGATATTAATAATATATAATAATAATTTAATGTACAAAAAATTTAAATATATTCAAACTTACTTAGATCAAAATTATTTTTTTAATCATACAAAAATTGCAATGTCAAATGTATATTATGCAGCTATAAATTTAAAAATGTTAAAATATAAAATAATGGGAAAAGAAGGTTGTATAAATGGTATTCATTGTGTAGATCATTTTCAATTTATTTTAGAAAGAGGATTAAGAGATGTAAAAAAATATACTGATAGAACAATAAAATTTGATAACGATTATCAAATAATTCTTCAAAAAAAAAAATCTTTTGAATTTTATACAAATCATTTAGATAATAAAACAGATTATTATTTAAATATTCCTGATTTATTATATTTTATTTTATCAAATGGATTAGAAATTGAAAGATATGCTGAAGAATATGTAAATGGAACTGATAATTATACATTGATTGATACTTATGTAGAAAATGTTTTAAATCATGCTGTAATTTATTTATATAGTAGTGAAGCAGATGGTTTAAATGAAAAAGAAAAAAGAATTAATGCAAGTACTTCAAGATTTAAAACTAATAAAGTTTATCTTATACTTAATGTAATTTTATTTTTTTTAGTTTTTTTATCTTTATTAGGAATTACTATAAAATTTTATAATATTGAAACACAATTATTATTTAAAATGATTAGATTTAATAATCCTAAATTTGATATTTATTTTAAATATTTAGAAGAGTTAAAAAAAAAATTAAGAAAAGATACAGGTGAAGAAGAAGATAAAAATGATTCAGAAAATTTAAATGAATCTAAAATAAGTGATAATGATAATGATAAAGATAAAGATCAAGAGAGAGATCAAGAGAAAGATATAGATAAAGAGAATGACAAAGGAAAAAAGAAAAAAAATAAAAAACTAGATAGAAGCAAAATTAGTCAAAAGAAAAAATTAGCAAAAGTAACAAAAATACAACAACAAAAAACAATAAAATTTAGAATAATGAGAAGATATTTTTTTGTATATAATTTCTTTTTTTCAATAAAAATAGGTATAATATGTGTAATAATAATGATATATTATCCAATAATATATTTATTATATGAATATAGAAGAGAAAGATTTTTTGAATATGATGATTTTATGTCATCATGTGAAGGAATATTTGTAGATGCATATGAAGCTTTTGGTACTTTAAAAAATCAGACAATCTTTTTCGCAAATTACATAATTGAAAAAAAGGAAAAAATAAAAGAATTAAATAATAATATTTCAGTTGTTGAATTTAAAGGAATAAATTATACAAAAAATAATATAACAGAATTAGAAAAAAAAAAATTTATTTTTGAAATTCCAGAAGAATCAACTAGAACAGTAACAAAATTAGGTAATTTAGTTACTGCATTTACGGCAAATACAGATATTACTAAAAATTCAACTGAAACTGTTTTAGTGTCTTTATATAATGGTAATGCTTGTAAAGTATTATTTCAACTTTATGAATATGATGATGAAAAATATGAAACTTGTTTAAATTTTTGGTCTTCAATAGTTACTCAAGGAATTGAACAATGTTTAACTCAATTAGAAGTTGAAATGAGTAATATTGTTACTTTATTTCTTGAAATTAATAATTCTACTGAAATTTTTAATAATTTGGAAATTTTAGAAGCTCCTTTTACAAGATGTGAAGAATTTATTACTAATTATTTTTTTTATGCTTATAAAGAAACTATTGTTATTTTTGTTGCTTTGGAAAAAGTTAAAAGTGGTCTTATTTATTCAGAATTTGATATTATGAAAACTCTTTTTATTATTATTTGTATTTGTTTATTTTTTATATTAAATACATTTATTTATTTTGAAAATAAAGAGATTGGAGATTTTTTAAAATTTATTGTAATTTTTCCTACTGTTTATTTAATTGAAGATGATAATTTTTACAAACATATTATTCATTTGAAAAAGGAATTATATGGTTAAAAAAATTTATATTTCTATTATATTTAAATAAAATATATATATTTATAATATATAAATTATATAATTTTTATTTTTCCATTTTTCCTCTTATTAAAAATTTAGCTTTAGGAGAATCATTTTCACTTTCATTACTTTCTTCATTTCCTTCTATATTATCAAAATCTTTATTTTTTTTTAAAATTTTTTTTTTTATTCTTATAGTTTTTTTCTTTTTTGTTGAATCTTCTGTTATTTTACTTTCTTCTTGTTCAATTAATAAACCTTTATCTCTTTTATTTTTAATTCCCTCTATATAATTGTCTATTTCATTATCATCTAAAATTAATGGATATATTTTTTCAATTACTTTCGGTTCATTATCATTTTCATTTTCATTATTATTATTTATATTATTATCTTTTTTTGTTTGTTGAATATTATTTTGAATAGGAATGTTATTTTGTATAGGAATATTATTTTCTACAGGAATATTATTTTGTATAGGAATGTTATTTTGTATAGGAATATTATTTTCTACAGGAATATTATTTTGTATAGGAATATTATTTTCTACAGGAATATTATTTTGTAATGGAATATTATTGTCTACAGGAACATTATTTTGTGTTATTGAATTGTTAACTCTTTTTTCTTTATCCATTTCATTAATTAAATTAACATTTAATTTATGTTCTATTAAATTTTCAATTTTTCTTTGATTTCTTTAATTTTCTAATTCTTTTAGTTTTCGTAATTCTAATTTTTTTTT
>JAEEGL016218453.1_pt1 | contig 10623 bp, 9 predicted proteins | sample 9134231 | NCBI WGS metagenome assembly JAEEGL01 (sample SAMN16246548, study PRJNA631951) | gut metagenome | biome: gut microbiome; feature: rumen; material: fiber-attached | host: Bos | place: Iran: Karaj | collected 2018-10 | reverse complement strand
GTAATGCTTGACTATGCCGAGCTCACTGTCTATGTCTTCGGCGATGTCCAGGCTCTGGATATAATCGTTGACGATGTGCGTATCGTTCCCGCTGCCGCCCTGCCCGCCCAGGAAAATGGCCGCCAGGTCCGTCCCCGGAGCGGTCGGGTTCTCGGAATTGCGGATGGCGAAACTGGCGTGAGAAACGTACATCGGCGAGGCGATGAACTGAAAGTAGATGAATCCCAGCAGAGCCGGCAGCATGACCATGGCAAGCCACAAGAAAAACTTCTTCTTCCTGTTCCTGCCCGAACGCGGAGGCAGCTGGACGAAGACGATCTCCTGCTGCGGCACTTCCGCTGCGATGGCCCGGTCGGCGCCTTCAGCCAAGGCCGGCACAGCCTTTTTGTGCTTCAAGATCCTCTTTTTTCTCATCACCGCTTTTTTGGCAACGGGAAGTTTTACGGCTTCAGGAGGCGCTGCGTCACTGCCGCCCTCTGCTCCGGCACCTTGTCCGCCGTTTCCGCCAAGGCGGAGAAGGTGACCTTTTCTGCCGGAAGATGCGCCTGAGATGTCCTTTTCCATCTTTTCCCCGTCAGGTCTGCTTTCGGGATCTATCTTCAGTTCTTCCATAATGACCGTCCGTCACGCTCTGCCGCGGTACAGTTCCCTGTAGCGCAGCACAGCGGAATCAAGTGTATCAAACTGCAAAAAGCATCCGTTGTGCAAAATGACGGCGCTGTCGCAAAACCTGCGGATGACCGTTGCGCTGTGCGCAACGATGAGCAGCGTGGCGTTTTTCCTGCGCTCATCAAAGACCTGCTTCGCGCGCAGCTTGAACGCGCCGTCTCCCGTGGCAAAGCCTTCGTCGATCAGATAATAGTCGAATTCTATGGCCATGCTCAGGGCGAATGCCAGCTTCGCCTTCATGCCGGAGGAATAGGTGCTGACAGGAAGGTCCATGTAGTCGCCCAGTTCGGTGAAGCTTTCCACAAAATGCGTGACCTGACGTATGTCCTCGCCATAAAGCCGGCAGGTAAAGCGCATGTTCTCCCTTCCGGTCAGCTTGGGGCTGATCCCCCCGGAAAATCCTACAGGCCACGACACCCTGCCGCTCCTCCTGACAAACCCGTCATCCGGGAGCGATCTGCCGCAGAGTATGCGCATGAGCGTGGACTTCCCCGATCCGTTCAGACCAAGTATCCCCGTGTTCACTCCGTCCTGGAAGACATAGGAAACATCGTTGAGGACGGTTTTGACAACGCCGCGGGGCAGATAGTAGCGCTTGGTGACGTGATTCAACTCGATCATCTGCGCACCCCCTTCCCCTTCCTCACATAGCGCTCCATGAGGAGCCCCAGGCTGAGGACGGCTCCGGCCACGCACAGGATATAGACGTAGCTGTAGTCCATGGCATCGTATCCGAGCGACATGCTCGACCTGCCGATCTCAATAATCTGGAGGATGGGATTGTACCAGAGGTAGCGCATGACCGAAGAAGGGAAGCCGGCAACGGAGTAAAAGACCCCGGAAAGGAACAAACCCACTCTTAAAATGATCGGCACTATCCTGTCCAGCGAGGGATAGAGCAGCGACAGGGACTCCACCAGCGTGCCCATGCCGAAGCCGAACACGGGGATGATGAGCAGGGTGAAGAACAAACCGCCCCAGTTGCTCACATGCACCTCCACCCCAAAGCCCACGCCGATGAGCAAGATGATCGCGCCCGCCACGATCTCGGTGGCCCACAGCACTATGGTGGTGGCGAGAAAGATATCAAGCTTCTGTATCTGCGGGAAGACCAGCATCTTCCCGGATTTGACGTGCATGCACTTGGTGACAGTGGATCGGAACGCCTGATAGACGCCAAAACCGAAAAGCAGGAACAGCACGAGAGGCATGCCATGCGGAGGCCTGAAGCCCATGATCGTGCGCATGATCCAAAAAATGGCGATGCGCCAGCCCACGTCGAAAAGCTCCCAGAGATAGCCGAGCTTCGATTCGGCGTGCATGGTGTGCACCTGATGCATCATGAGGGCGAATATGACCCTCCCTTGCACGGTCAGCGCCGAATCCATCGCTATCTCTGGCCGTTCTCAAATATGGCGCCGAAGGTCTGCCAGGATCCGCGGTCCTGGCAGATGGCAAGGCGGTGTTCCACCCCCTGGGCCAGAACTGTTGCGCGGCGGCATGGCATGCCAAGCCCGGAAGTATAGAACTCTCCGGCCCGAACGACGGAATCCCTGCCGTAAGGAGATCCCATGACGGCAGAAGTGCCGGGAGCCATGTGGGCGACAGCGGCGGCAAAGGGATCATCTGCGGGAGTTCCGGAACCAGCCGCATCCTGCCCGGTCTGCCGGGGAGGGACGCAGCCGGAAGCCAAAGCCGCCGCGATAACGGCCGAAAAGCCCCAGAACACAGCCATCCGCATGGTCAAAGCCATTTTTTCCATGTTTCTCTCCAGGCATGGCAACGCATGCGCATATCGTCCGCAAACAGCCGGCAAAACGTCCATGGACGCGCCATGCATATGTCTATGAGGCATGATAACCTCATTGCCCCACATTTATCAAGTATTAGGGAACAACGGCAAAATTTCCTTGAAAAACAGAATATTGCCAAGAGAAGACAAATCGTTCCTCAAGCCTGAACAGCCATGAGGGAATGCTTTTTCGCCTCCAGGATGCGCACATCCACGAACTGTCCCGGAAGCCCCTTTCCTTCGGGCAGGAGCACGTTGACGGAGTCGCCCCACGGATCCCGCCCCTGCCAGAGATTGGAGCCGTCCTGCCTGTGGCTCGGACTTTCCAGCAGCACGTCCGTCACCATGCCCACCCGTGAGCGCAGCCAGGCCTCGGCACGGTCGTTCTGCAGCGCCTGAAGGCGGGAGAGTCGTTCCAGCTGGACCCCGCGTGGGATCTTGAACGGCATCGCCGAAGCCCGCGTACCGGGCCTGTCTGAATAGCAGAAGGAAAAGCTGGACATGAACCCGCAGATGTCTATGGCCTGCAGCGTTTCCTCGAACTCCTGCTCCGTTTCGGAAGGGAAGCCTACGATGAGGTCTGTCGAGAGCGCCATGTCCGGCCTGGCCTTGCGCAGGGATCGGACGACCGACAGGTAGCGCTCCATGGTGTATCCCCGTCCCATTTTGCCCAGCATGGACGTCGACCCGGACTGGAGGGGCAGGTGCAGGCGCGGGCACAACTGGGGCAGCTCGGCGAACAAGTCTATCGTTTCCTGCGAAAGATCCCGCGGATGGGCGGAAACGAAGCGGATCCTCCGCAGACCGGGGATGCCGGCGACCATGCGCAGAAGATCCGGGAAACTGGTGCCGTCGCCATGCGCATCCCGGCCGAAAGCGTTGACGTTCTGCCCGAGCAGGGTGATGTCGCCGGCACCCCTGGATACCCATGCCCGGCATTCATCCAGGACGGACTGAGCCGGGCGGGACTTGCGGGGTCCACGCGTGTAGGGAACGATGCAGTACGCGCAGAAATTGTCGCATCCCTGCATGATGTTCACGAAGGCCACGGGAGACCCTCCCGGTTCAGCCCCGCCGGTCAGGCAGGGGTCGCGGTCGGGGAAAGCATCGGTGAATTCCAGGTAGGAAAGGCGCAGGTCGGGCTCTTCCAGCAAACGAACGAAGGCATCCGGCACGGAAGCTATCCCGTCGCTGCCCGCGATGAGGCGCACCTGCGGATGCCTGCGAGCAAGCTCCTCCCCCATCTGCTGGGCGACGCATCCCGCCACGCCGACCACGGCCCCGGGATTGGCAAGGCGTATCCTGCCCAGCGTGCTGTGCACCTTCTGCTCCGGCTTTTCCCGCACGGAGCAGGTGTTCACCAAGACCACGTCCGCTTCCTCCAGCGGGCGCGGCTCAAAACCGCGGGAAACGAGCGCACGCTCCACCCACTGCGAATCGTTGACGTTCATCTGGCACCCGAAGGTGATGCAGTGAAATCCCGGTCTGCCCATCGATCCTCCCTGCCGGTGTGCGGCTCATGCACCGAAAAAGCGGCGCGCATTGTCCCCGGCTGCCGTCCACAGATCTGCAGGATCCATGCCCAGATCTCCTGCCAGGCACGCGGCGGTGAACGCCGTGAAGGCCGGCTCGTTCCTTCGTCCGCGCCAGGGCATGGGGGCAAGGTAGGGGCAGTCCGTCTCCAGCAGCAGCCTGTCCAGGGGTATGACGCGCAATGCGCCTCGCACGGACTGGCTGCCTTTGTAGGTGGCTGCGCCGCCCAGAGCGATATGCCACCCGCTCGCTATGATGCGTTCCGCATGCCCGGCGTCGCCGCCGAAGCAATGCCAGAGCAGGGGCCATCCGCGCATGCCTTCCTCTTCCAGGATGGCGAACGTGCGATCCCAGGCATCCCGGGAATGGATGACTACCGGCTTGCCCAGCTTTTTCGCCAGGCGCAGCTGTCGGCGGAACCACGGCTCCTGCATGGCGTGAGGAGAATAGCCTTCCTCATAGTGGTAGTCCAGCCCGATCTCGCCCACAGCGCGCACCAAGGGATCGTGCTCAGCGACCCAGGCAAGGCGCTCCCATTCTTCCTCATCCGCATGCAGGATATCCTCGGGATGCAGGCCACGCGCAAAGCACAGGTCCACGGGGCGGGGACAATCCGCGGCGGCATCGAGCAGGAGACGGCGGTTCGCTGCGTAGCGCTCATGCAGCAAAAACATATGGACGATGAAAGAAACGCCGGATTCCGCAGCGCGCAGCAGGACCCCTGCCAGATCGGGCAGCAGCGCCGGATCATCCAGATGCGCATGGCTGTCGGCCCCGGCAAAGGGCAGATCCAGGCTCTGCGGCTGCGGCAGGATCTTTTTAGCAGGCATCATGCAAATCCTTTTCGTGCCTTTCGGCGTTATCGTGATTCGGATCACTGTTTGTGCGGCGCAGTGCCAGCTTGCGCTCCACGTCCTTCCAGACCATGTCCGCCGATATGCGGCGCATGCACCGGAAATGCCCCCGCGGGCAGGTCTTGTGACCATGAAGTCCGCACGGGCGGCACGGCTCGCAGACTTCCATGACCGAGCTGCCATCCCCCCTCGGCCAGAAGCCGAGCGAACGCGTCGTCGGGCCGAAGATCGCCGTTACCGGGACTCGTTGCGCCCATGCAAGGTGCATCACGCCGGAATCATTGCCGACATAACAGTCCAGCCTGGCGAGCACGGCGGCCAGCGACGCGAGGGAGGTCTTTCCCGAAAGATCCAGGAATCCCTCCGTCCCGCCATCCACCCCGGCCAGCCGCGCGACTTCCCCGGCTATGGCTTCCTCGCCCGGACCTGCCAGAAGCACGGCGCAGGCGCCGCTTTCCAGCGCCCGGCGGAGCACTCCGGCAAAGCCTTCGGGAAGCCAGCGCTTGGTCGGCCATACCGATCCCGGATGCACCGCCACGACCTGCCCCGGGGGAAGCGGCGCGAGAAGTTCCGCGGCTTCGGCGTGCGCCTCACGCGGAAGCCGCAGCTCAGGCCAGATCAGATCCTTTTCCTCCAGCGTTCCTGCGGGCACGCCGATGGCCTCGGCAAGGAGCAGCAGCCTTTCCACTTCCTGAAGCTCCTCAAAGCGCCTGCTGGTGCGCACATTGAGCGCAAAGGCCGAAAACGCGGCCTCTTCATATCCGGCCCGCACGCGCGCCCTGCTCGCCAGGGCCATGAGCGAGCTGCGAAGGCTCAGGTGGGCGTCCACCCATATGTCGTAGCGCCGTGCGGCGATCCCGCGCGCCAAAGCCAGCATGCCTGCCGATCGCCCGTGCCTCCCGCGCTTATGGCAGCCATACACATGGGCTATCTCAGGCTGGCCGGCATACAGTGGCTCCAGGCCGCCCCTCACATAGTAATCGACCTCCGCCTCTTTCCAGGCCGCCTTGATCACGCGGATCAGGGGCAGGGTGAGCACGGAATCCCCAAGGAAAGCGGTATTCCAGACGGCAATGCGCATCACAGCCTCAGCAGATGCGGGGCAGCTGCGCCCCCTCCAGCATGGAAAGCAGGCGCGTCCCCCCAAGGAAAGTGCGGAGTTCCACGCAGGGACGATCACTTTCCAGGACCTCGCCCACCACGGCGGATTCTTCCCCGTGAGGGGAAGAACGCATGACCGAAAGGGCATCCTCCGCCCTGTCCGCCGGCACCATGCAGATGAGCTTTCCCTCGTTGGCCAGATAGAAAGGATCCAGTCCCAGTATGTCGCACCCGGCACGCACTCCTTCATGCACGGGCACGCTCCGTTCATCGATCACGCAGCGCACGCCGGATTGCCCGGCTATCTCGTTGAGCGTCGTGGCGAGCCCTCCGCGCGTGGGATCGCGCAGCACATGGACGTCCCCCACCTCGCGCACCAGCCTTTCGGCCATGATGTTCAGCGGGGCGCTGTCGCTGGACGAGGACACGAAGGAAAGGCCGCCCCTCCGGGCCATGACGGTGAGGCCGTGGTCGCCCATGGCCCCGCTCACGAGGATGGCGTCGCCCGGCCTGGCCGACGCCCCCGACGGCGCAGGATCGGCGATGACCTCGCCTATGCCTGCCGTGGTGATGAACATGCGGTCGCACGCCCCCTTTTGCACGACCTTGGTGTCGCCTGTGACGATCTCCACCCCGGCTGAGCGGGCCGCAACGGCCATGTCCGCCGCGACCCGGTCAAGCTCGTCGAGTTCCAGTCCTTCTTCCAAAATGAAGGCGCAGCTCAGGTAGCGGGGCTTGGCGCCCATCATGGCGATGTCGTTCACTGTTCCGTGGACGGCGAGCGTGCCTATGCTGCCGCCGGGGAAAAACAGCGGCGTCACGGTATATCCGTCGGTGCTCATGGCCAAAGGGCCGCCCATGTGCAGCACTGCCGCGTCATCCATGCGCCGCAGGATGGGGTTGTCAAAATGACGCAGGAACACCTCGGCGATGAGCCGCTGTGACGCCCTGCCCCCGCTGCCGCTGTCCAAAAGTATCTTCATTGCCTGCCTCTCAACGATGCCGGCCCGGCCAGGGGCGGCACCTCTGCATCCTGTGCGTGACGGCGGACCGTCACTTGAAGTCGGCGCCGTACTTGTACCATGCGGCGCAGCTGCCCTCCGTGGAGACCATGCACGGGCCAGTGGGCGACTCCGGCGTGCATGTCCTGCCGAACAGCGGGCATTGCGGCGGCGTGAGGGCCCCGCGCAGGATCTCGCCGCAACGGCATCCAGGGATGGTGCGCGTTTCACCAAGGGCCAGGCCCAGCTTCTGAAAAGCGTCAAAGCCTTCCCATTCCTGGCGGAGCGAAAGCCCGCTCCCGGGTATCGCTCCAAGACCTCGCCAACGGGCAGGGCTCCTTCGGAAAACCGTTTCCATGATGTCTACGGCCTTCCGGCTGCCTCCGGCGCTCACGGCGCGCACGTAGGTATTGCCCACGTCCGGCTTCGCCTCGGCAAGCATGCCAGTCATCAGGCAGAGGGCCGAAAGGATGTCCGCCGGCTCAAACCCACCCACGACCGCGGCACGTCCGTATTCCTCCGCCAGGAAACGGAACGGTTCCAGTCCGATGACGACGGCGACATGGCCGGGCAGAAGGAACATGTCGATCCTGCCGTTTTCACCGCGCTCTTCTTCCAGGAGGGCGCGCATCGCCGGGGGCACGAGCTTGTTGAAGGGGAACACGCAGAAATTCCCGATCCCCGCCTTGCGGGCCTCCATGAGCGTCCCCGCGATCACCGGGGCGGTAGTCTCAAAGCCCACGGCGGGGAAGGCCACCGTTTCGGAAGGATTCTCCGCCGCCAGCCTGAGCGCGTCCATGGGAGAATAGACGATGCGTATGCGCGCGCCGTCCGCCTGCGCATGGCGGAGCGATCGGCCGTCCGGGCCGGGCACGCGCAGCAGATCGCCAAAGGTGGCTATGACGACATCCGTCCTTTCAGCAGCCTTGATGAGCGCGGCGACCTCGGAATCGTGCGTCACGCAGACCGGGCATCCCGGACCGGAGATATGCTCGATGCCTTCAGGGAGCAGGGAACGCAGTCCGCTGCGGAAAATGGATACAGTATGCGTGCCGCATACTTCCATGAAACGCACTGTACGGCCAAGCCTGCCCAGACTGGCCGACAACTTTTCCAGCAGGGCCGCGCACAATGCCGGATCCCGGAAACGATCGTTGAAACTCATGCTCTCTCCGCAAGTCGGCTGCGCGGAATACGACAGCATGATGCCGGATGCCTGCGCCGTCCGGCATGCATGCTTATGCGGCGCGTCCGCTATTTAAAATACTCTTCCATGGCTTTGGTCCCCGGCCTGGAAGAAAACTCCAGGGGCAGCTTGTCCGGGCTTTCCGCGGCCGTCATGGCAAAAGTCATCACGTCCAGGTCGGCGCCATGTGCAAGCCTGACCGCCATATCGCCCGGCCGGGCCAGCTGCTCCCTGAGCATCTTGCCCAGCTTTTCAAAAAAGGGATCGCCGGAAGAGGCAAGCTGTTTCGCCTGGCCGGAAGCCATGGCAAGAAGACCGGCGGGGGGCATCCCGAACTCCCTGGCGGCTATGCTCAGGAGCATCGCAGCCAGGCCGGAGTCCTCATATCCTGCGCCGCAGCCGACAACTTTGACCTGGGAAAGAAGAGGCTGCAACTCGTCAGCGTGATCGGGATCGTTCACCGCCTTCTTCAGTATCCCGAGGACATCGCCCTCCATGGCGAGATCCATGTCCAGCTTGCCCAGCCCGCGCACCGTTGCGCTGGCATTGCCGGCGCAGCCTTCGTTCGTCAGCGCGTTGTTAAGCGAAGCGTCGGCAACGATGCCGCCGGGCGTGAAGCGCGCAATCTCGGAGCGGTACTGCTCCAGCAGGTCAAGCCCCACGTACAGGCCCTTGACAGCCAGATCCGTGTTCAGCCCCTTGTCCGCGGCATAACGCAGGACAAAGCCGAGCCCTTCAAGGCCGATGGCATCGCCGCTCTCCAGGGCTGCGTTGGCAACGAGAGGTATCAGACCGGTATCGCTGTACGAAAACTTCGCGCTGGTCACGCTGATGTCCGACAGCAGATTCTTCATCGCCTCGTCGTCATCCAGCGCCGCCAGCCGGGCAAGCAGGTCCAGGGCGTTGCCCTTGATGGCACAGCCCAGTTCCAGCGAGCCGAGTCCGCGCAGGCGCACGCTCGCGCCGGCGTCGCTTCCGGCCTCTGCGGCGCTGCCATGTACGCGCATGTCGAGCTCCACGCCTTCCGGCGCGTAGCGGATGGCCATGTCCCTGAACTCACCCAGAGAGCTCGGCGCGACGCGCAGGGTCTTGATGACGAAATCCAGCCCGGACGCACCGGCATCATCGCGCCTCATGGACAGGGAAAGACGGTCCAGAGTGGCGGGATCGCCGTTCGGCGTCATCAAGAGCTTCATGTTTTCAAGCGAAAGAAGGGAGAAGGGCGGCTTCCCGCCGTAAAAACCGGCAAGCATCTTCAAGGCGTCCCGGGGCTCATCCGGCAATCCCGAATCGGTCGCCTTCTTCCATATCCCGGCCATCTGAACGGGTGAAGGGATGACCATCCCGGAAAGAATGAACCTCTCTATCGAGCCGGAAACGTCTCCTGACGAGAATGCGACCCCGCGCATCTGCATATCCACCATCCGGGGATTACCGTCTTCATCCGGGGCAGTCACGCCGTCCGGCCCTTCCAGGGCTTTGACGGTGATGGTCACGGGAGGGAATTCCTGCGTGGCGGATTCCAGCGTGACATGCATGTTTTCGGCCCGTGCGCCGTCCAGACGATAACGCAGGACCTCTTCGAGGAAGGCTCCGAGGTCTTCCTGCGAAGAACGCTTGAGCAGGACGCCCAGCCGCTGGTACCATCCTTTGGTTGCGCAGGATCCGATCGACATGGACATCTTGACGCCGTCTTCCTCGGATACGTCGCTCCAGCCGGTGAACACGGCATTTTCCGCGACGCGCGGGATATCTCCCGGGTCTCCTTCGACATCCCGGATGGACTTCGGGTCAAAGCCATCCAGCCTGATCTGCTCTATCCTTCCCCTGTGCAGGGTCCCTTCCTGCTTTCCGGCATATTCCAGTCCCGTTATCATCAGCGACTGCTCGCCTGCAGAAAAGGTCACTTTCTCCGCCTTGGCGGAAACGGCGGACAAGGCGCCGGCAACGGCCTCCTCAACATCAGATTCGACGCTGCCCAGCGTAGGAGCGACTCCGGATCCGAACATGACCAGGGCACCGCACAGCAACAGTTCTCTCTTCATATCTGGCCTCTCTCCGCGCAAGGCGCGGCAGCAAGTCTTAAGGGACGAAGATATCCATGTATTTCACGATACGGCATGCATTATAACCATAATCGGCGGCGCATGGCAATCGCGGCGGACGACGCCCGCAGGTGACGGGACTTGGCAAACGACCATACTTTTCGCGCTTCTTGACTTTATGCCGTGCCGGCAGCATTGTTGCTTTCGGCTTTTCCCGCAGGCAGCGGGACCCGTGCGGCATGGCCGCGTCCATGCAAAAGAAGGAGCAAACGATGAGCAGGCGCCTGGTAGCGTATTTTTCGGCAGGCGGCGTGACGGCCAAGGCTGCGAAAACCCTGGCCGAGGCTGCGGGAGCAGACCTTTATGCGATCAGGCCGGCCCGGCCCTACACCCCGGCAGACCTCGACTGGAACGACAAAAACTCCCGCAGCTCCGTGGAGCT
>JAEEGL015432428.1_pt1 | contig 10623 bp, 11 predicted proteins | sample 9134231 | NCBI WGS metagenome assembly JAEEGL01 (sample SAMN16246548, study PRJNA631951) | gut metagenome | biome: gut microbiome; feature: rumen; material: fiber-attached | host: Bos | place: Iran: Karaj | collected 2018-10 | reverse complement strand
GCCATTGAGAACGGCCTTCGTTTCGCTATCCGTGAAGGCGGCCGTACCGTCGGCTCCGGTGTTGTTATCGGCATCAACGAGTAATTTATAATTACACAAACGATTCAAACAGCCATGGCAGATATGTGCCATGGCTGTTTGCGTTTTCGGGAAGACAGATAATGATAAAAATCCAGCGCTAACTAACGTAATTTGTTTTTAAATAATACTGGATACAGTTGTATTTGTTTATCAGTTCCTGAGACGACTCGCTGATAGTTCTAGTAAAAACGTCATTTTCAAGATAGTAACCATTGGAATGGATAACAGGCAGAGTGTTTTTTACATCATTAGTGAAATGCATAAATGAATTCCCTTCCCAATTAAGATAATCAGACAGAACATTCATCAGAAATCCCGGACTTACGGCAGGCCCGCTGGCAGCGGAAGAGGCAGATGACAGATCCATTTTTTCTTTTGCAGCATGATTTGCCCAGATAACATACGGAGTGGAGAACTGGTTTAAAAAGCCGGATTCTGAAGAAGTATTTAGGTCTATACCTAACTCTTTGTATACGGAATTGTTGTCACCAAGCCATGGCTTGTGATCGCCATAGAATACCATGATAATTGGTAAAGGGGATTCCTGTAATTGTGCTGCAGTCGCTGTCAGTAAGGTGAGTGTTTCGTGAATCGATCCGAGATAATTGTTGAGAATAATATTAGCTTCCTCTGAAATCGAACTATCTGAAAAAAAGAATTCATCATAGATGAGAGAGTTACCCGGATAGGGGCTGTGTCCCTGCATTGTGACATTGAAAGAGAATACCGGAGATTCAGCGGAGAGAGAAAGAAACTGCTCAGTGACTGAGGGAAATAGAATATGATCTGAATACCAGGAGTTTTCAAGACTGCTCAGAGCTGTTTTATAGTGATTGTCCGTAAACCAATAATCGTCAAATCCAAGGTATTGGTTTACATTGATTCGATTATAAAAACTCTGATAGTTGGGGTGGCTCCCAACAGTGGTATAGCCCTGTGCTCTGAGCCAGCGGATATAAGAATACGCCGGGGCAGAGTATTCTTCAAGACGATTGCTCCCAGTCAGGAAACAGCGTTCGGTATCCAGTGTTCCTCCCGCAAAAACATTGGGAACTAATACGCCGGATAAGCTTTCCTGTTTTAATCGATCATAATCAGCATATACATCATCGGATATCCCTTCTATACCCGTCTCACGGAGGTCACAAAACGCTTCAAGCTGAAATACAAGGAGATTGTATTTTCTGTCAGATGAAATATCACAATCAGGATAAGAAGCAAGCCATTCCTGCGCCTGTTTCGAATCGTAACCTTCAGGCAGAGACGACGATTCTTTCGTGCTGTAAAGAAACTGGTAGAGAAATCCTTTGGAAATCTGTGCCTGCTGTTCCCAGCCGGGAATAACATGCGGTGAAGTAGCTTCAGGTGAATGATAGATGGCTTCATTTGTATATACAAAACGCCAAAGCGGATATAACAATAGAAAAACAAGCAGCGGCAGAATTACACGTGTCCTTTTTCTCCACCTGCCGCGTGCTGTAAATGCAAGAATTAAAGTGCCTGCAAATACAAATATAACAGAAACAATAATACGGACGTTTGGTGTTAAATTGTAATTGTTTGCCACATTTATCGCCGTATGAATAAGCCGCAGGTCAGAAAAAAGAAATGGTTCACTTCTGAATTTCAGCTTATAAAAGTCTCCGATTGAACAAAGCAGAATGAAAACAGAGGATGTCAGAAAAGAAAGCCATTGCCGGCCGAATAAACAGTATAATAACAATTGAAGGATCAGCACAGGAAACATGTTTAACAGAAACAGCAGCGGCTGACGAAAATAATCAAAGAAGAATTGGATATCCATCATCCCAATGCCAAGAAGCAGGCTGAGGGTTGTGATTCCGGCGGAACTCAATAATATGACCATAAACAGCCACGACCTGTAAAGAAACCGCTTCAAGAACGGCAAGTCATTACAATCGCGGGAAAAAAGAAAAGAAGATCTGTTAGCATAAAAAACCCCTTAATGTATAAGGACTATTATGGATCTGATCTGTATTTTGCAGATTGGCTGACCAATTATCGAAAAGTAACAGAGGATATGAGGATAGGAATTGACAAAGGGATACGGAGCAGGGCTATCATATCATCTGTTCAAAAAAAACTCAAGAAAAGGAAACAGAGATATAAATGAAAAGAGAGAAAGAATTTCTTGTTTTTCCTGACTGCCTGTGATAAAATTTTTTTGTTTTGGTATTAATAGACCAAGTCTTTCATTTTTGTTTGAGCAAGACAGAAAGGGGCAGAAATGAAGAAAAAACAGGAAGCGATCCCTGCTGCAGACGAGAATACTATGCTTGCCTGGCCGGTTAAAAGAAAAAGAAAAAGCGGCAAAGCATCACGCGTGATCAACAGGATCTTTGGATTTGTTCTGGCGACTGTTATCATGGCGGGGATAGGAGGCCTTGCACTGGAATGGGTTCTGGTAAAAGGCCCGTCTACTACGATCCGCGACAAATTCTGCGGTACGATGTTCCAGACACGCCGGTTTACTTTTATTCCCAATATCTTCCTGACGGAAGAAGAAGTTGCTGAGATCAAAGGCGCACAGAAAGCAGTTCCACAGGCAGTTTCTGACGCCAGCCTTGTCACAGTCTCTGCTCCGGAGACTACTTCGACTGAGAACGGACCGCAGCCGGATGCTTACGGTCTGATCGATGAAGACGGAGACGGCATCGTTATCGTGGACGTTAAGAAAAAAGGCTTTGTAGGCAAGATGATGGTCATCTATGATCCGCAGCGCGTTTTTGTCGGGAAACCGGATGTTTACGGCGGATATGGTCTGAGCCTTGAGGACATGGTAAAAAAATATGACGCGATCGGCGGAATCAACGGCGGCGGATTCTTTGATTCGAGCGGCGGTGGCAACGGCGGCGTACCAGACGGACTTACCATTATTGGTGGAGAAGTATATAACGAAGGAGTCGGCGGAGATTCTTTCGCCGGTTTTGACGGAAACGGTGTGCTTCATGTTGGATATTTTAACCTGCAGTCTGCGGTAGAAGCCGGGATACGCGACGGTGTAAGCTTTGGCCCCTGCTTGATTATCAATGGTGAAGGCGCATATGGAAGCTATATGGAGAGCGGCATCAATCCCCGTACAGCGATCGGCCAGCGTGCCGATGGAGCTGTATTGATGCTGGTCATTGACGGACGCCAGGTGCACAGCATTGGCGCATCCTGGGGAGATGCCCGTGATGTCATGCTGGATTTTGGAGCGGTCAACGCCTGCAATATGGACGGGGGATCCTCAACAGTCATGTATTTTAACGGCGAATACATCAACAGCTGTTCTTCTGCTTCCGGCTATTCCCGCGGCCTGCCCAACGGATTCCTGGTGAAGTAAGCAAGGCGGATTGGAGATAAGAATGGCAATTAGAACAAGAACGAGAAACAGGGGAACGGGAGCTGCAATCTACACAGTTTTTCTGATCCTGTATATCCTGCTTCTGGCAATCGTGATTATTTATGTGCTCAAACAGGTCTGGAAATACGAAGAGGATTATGAGAAGTCGCTTCCGGAACCGGTCATTGAGCAATATATGCAGGATCTGAACGCAAACCTATGGGGTGACAGCATCGCGCAGACAGTCTCACAGATGCCGCATCCGTTCCAGACAGAGGCTGAAGTATCGGAACTGGTCAAGGAGATGCTGAGCGAAGGTCTTACTTACCACAGAACTGCGAGCAGCGGAACCGGCAATACGATCACATATGACATTCTATGCGGTGGCAACGCGATCGGAAAAGTGACGCTCCAGGAGGATGAATCCAAAGCAGAGGAAATGTCGGGCGATCTTCTGCCGTGGAAAGTAGCCTCAGAAGAATTTGATTTTTCCGGTCTCTATTCCAGTACGGAAGTTACCGCGCCTGCGAGCTATACCGTAAAGCTGAACGGCTATACGCTCGGCGAGGAATATATTACAGAACGGGATATTCACTTTGACAATCTGGAAAGTTATTATTATGAATATTCCGGTTTGCCGACTAAGGTGACCTATCATGCCGACCATATTATGGGCCACATCGATCCAATCGTTTATAATGAGTTCGGGAATGAATTCGTTTATGACGAAACGAAAGATGATTCTCAATATATGGTTTCGGTCAATGACGAGACTCGTCAGCGCCTGGATAGCTTCCTCCGGGATTTTTCCGATGCTTATCTGCGCTACAGTTCCAATGTGTCGGAACCAATGTATGCCTACAATCTTCTTCTTCCTTACCTGAAGCAGGGCAGCGAATTCCAGAACAAAATGCAGCAGGCAGCAGTGACGGATAACTGGTCGCACAACTACAACTATCAGTTCCTTTCCAGTGAGATCATTAACGCAGTCACAATGAGCGACCATTTCTATGTTGTGGAGTTTACGGCGTCAGCGTCGGCTGTGCAGCCGATCGGACCGGTCGAAGTATCACGACATCTGCGTGCAATTGTTGATGACAGCGGAGCTTCAATGGCTGTTGTTACAGTTGAAGACGTCTGATCATTCTGAAACACGATGTGAGGCTTATATGAACGGTATAAAAGACTGCAGGGAAACCTGTGTGATCGTTCTCCCTTCGCTGAATCCGAACCATAAGTTTGACAAAGTTGTAGACGGCCTCTTGGAGAGCGGATTTCGGCATATTGTGATCGTGGATGACGGCAGCACCCGGGAGGAACAGACACATTTTGACCGGGCGGAAGCCTTTCCGGAATGTGTTGTTGTCCATCATGGTGTAAACAGGGGAAAAGGCAGAGCTCTGAAAACGGCATTTGAAACAGTGCTGCGGTGCTTCCCGGATGCTGATGGCGTAGTCACTATCGATGGCGACGGCCAGCATCTGACACAGGATATTATTGCCTGCGGAGACCGTATGCTGCGGGAAAAGACCAAAGTCATTCTTGGCTGCCGGAACTTTGATCTTCCTGGCGTCCCGACACGAAGTGCTGCCGGAAACAAAACGACTTCCCGAATGTTCCGCCTGTATGGTATCAGGCTTTCTGACACACAGACAGGTCTCAGAGCAATACCCATGTGCTATCTGCCGGATTTTTGCAGGATAGAAGGGGAACGCTTCGAATACGAGACCAACATGCTGCTCAAAATGAAACGCCGAGGAATCCCGTTTTCCGAGGAGACGATCGAAACGGTATACGAAGACGAGAATACCGGATCGCACTACAATACAGTCAAAGATTCATGGAGAATCTTCAAGGTGATGGCCAAGGATTTCTTCCGCGGGGAAAAGACATGAAAAAAGGAAAACAGCCGATCCTTTACACACTGAGCTCGCTGTCTTCCTTTCTTCTGGATTCCGGTCTGTTCTACCTTTTGGATCTGCTGCTGAACAGTGTTCTGGGACCCTACGCGGAACCGGTCTGCAATCTGATCGCGAGGACAATCTCCTCATTTTACAACTTTAATATCAATCGGCTTGTTTTTCAAAATCGGGGAGACTACGGAAAGGCGCTGCTTCGGTATTACTGCCTCTGTATTCCGCAGGCATTGATTTCCACGGGGCTTCTTTCCCTGTTCGTCTGGCTTTTTCATGTGGAAAGCGCGGGCGTCTCAACGGCGATCAAGGTCGGTGTAGACGGTGTGCTTTTTGTAGCGAGCTTTTTCATCCAGAAATACTGGGTGTTTAAGAAAACAGAACTTCCTGCCGACAGTGAATACGGCGGAAGTCGAAAAGAATGAATCAGGAGGAAAACAGAATGACGTATACCATTGATATCGCGGGTTTGAAACGAGACCTTCCCCTGTGCAAAGTGTCGGATGACCTTTTTATTGGCGCGTTCGTTATGTTCGGCGACGTTGAACTTACGATTCACTGCGCGACTGAACTACTGAAACGGGCGCCGGAGTATGACTATCTGCTGGCACCTGAAGCCAAGAGCATCCCTCTGCTGTATGAGATGGCACGGCAGAGCGGCGCGGAAAAATATTTTCTGGCGCGCAAAGGCCCCAAAGCCTATATGTCAGGCGTTTTTGAAGTAAACGTGAAATCCATCACTACGATGGGAGTTCAGAAACTTGTGATCGATACCGCAGATGCGGAGATGATCAAAGGCAAGCGGATCCTTATTCTTGATGATGTGATCTCCACCGGCGAGTCGCTTCGTGCGACAGAGGAACTGGTGAATCAGGCAGGCGGCATCATTGTCGGGAAGATGGCTGTTCTTGCCGAAGGCGATGCCGCAAAACGCGATGATATCATCGTTCTGGCACCGCTGCCCCTGTTCAACCCGGACGGGACTGTGAAAGAATAACCATCTGTGTATAAAAAGAGGGAAACGGAAGTGCTGATCAGCAATACTCCGTTTCCCTCTTTTTATTCACTATTCAGTATCGAGTTTCTCTCTCGCCACTTCAAAAAAGTGTTGAAGGAGCGCCCGGCTATCCTCAGCCAGAATTCCAGGATACACTTTCGGATGGTGGCCGTATGCTTCCGAAAACAGGTCGATAACACTGCCGCATGAGCCGGTGTGTTCTTCTTTTGTTCCGTACAGCACTTTTGGAATACGTGCATTGATAATGGCCCCGGCACACATGGGACATGGTTCCAGTGTTACGGCCAGTGTGCACGTATCCAAACGCCAGTCACCGAGAGCGGCACAGGCTTCACGTATCGCCTCAATTTCCGCATGAGCAGTCGCATCGTGATCAGCTTCTCTCCGATTTCGGCCCCGACCGATGATCATGCCGGATGAATCGGCGATTACACAACCAACAGGAACGTCGCTCGTGTCAGAAGCTTCTTTGGCAAGGAGCAGCGCTTCCTGCATCAATTCTTCATCATTCATATATTTTTTCCGAAAAAGAGAGTGTGCGGAACGCACACTCTCTTTTTTGTCAATCTTATACCAGCGCGGCAGTGATGATGGACATTTGATACACTTCTTCGGCATCGCAGCCGCGGGAAAGATCATTGATCGGCGCGTTCAGGCCTTGCAGGATAGGACCGTACGCAGCAAACCCGCCAAGACGCTGAGCAATTTTGTACCCGATATTTCCAGACTGAATCTCCGGGAAAATAAAGGTGTTCGCGTAGCCGGCAACAGCACTGCCCGGGAACTTGAGCTGGCCGACGACAGGGGAAACAGCAGCATCAAACTGCATCTCGCCGTCAATAGCCACATCGGGAGCCATCTCCTTGGCAATCGCGGTCGCTTCACGGACCATATCAACGGAAGCACCTTTTCCGGAGCCCTTCGTAGAGTAGGAGAGCATGGCAACTTTGGGATCTATGCCGAAAGCTTTTGCGGTTTTTGCTGTTTCTACAGCGACTTCCGCAAGCTGTGCAGCGGCGGAGAGGACAACATTTCCTTCCTTATCCAGTTTGTCCTGATAATCGATATTGATGGCGCAGTCACCCATAGCGAGCATCTCGTCGCCGCGAACCAGAATAAAGCAGGAACTCACAAGGTTGGCGCCCTTCTTGGTCTTCACAAGCTGCAGAGCAGGACGCACCGTATCGGCGGTAGAGTATGTGGCGCCTCCGAGAAGGGAATCTGCGACGCCCATCTTGACAAGCATGGTACCAAAATAGTTTCCTTTGCTGAGAGCGGCACGGCACTCTTCCGGTGTCATCTTGCCTTTGCGCAGTTCCACCATGGTGTTGACCATGTCATCCATCTTTTCATAATTCAGAGGATCAATGATCTCAAGTCCTTCAATGTCGAACCCGCCTTTTTCCGCAGCAGCTGTTACTTCTTCAACATTGCCTACAAGGATCGGGGTCAGAAATTCGTCCTTTTTCAGGCGGGATGCGGCGGCAAGAATACGTGCATCGGAGCCTTCGGTGTAGACGATCTTGCGGGGATTGGCTTTTAGTATTTCCACGAGATTTTCAAACATTTTTGTTTACCTCCAATGTATTGTTTTCACACTTATACTACTCTATCACGTGTTGAATGGTTTTTCAAGATTAATCCTTAAGATGGACAATTTTTGTTTACAAAGACATGAGGGATGAGTATAATCATAGAAGTATTATAATTGGGTGAAACTATGACTGAACAGCAATTTATCCGCAATTTTTCCATCATTGCACACATCGATCATGGGAAATCCACGCTTTCGGACCGCCTGATCGAACGATGCGGTGCCGTAGAAGCCAGGATCATGGAAGACCAGATCCTGGATAATATGGAGCTGGAAAAAGAGCGTGGCATTACGATCAAAGCGAGAGCTGTCGGACTGCAGTATCAGGCAGACGATGGAAAGGATTATACGCTCAATCTGATCGACACGCCGGGCCACGTTGATTTTAATTACGAAGTCAGCAGATCGCTTGCTGCCTGTGAGGGCGCAGTCCTGATCGTTGACGCGTCACAGGGTGTGGAGGCGCAGACGCTCTCCAATACTTATCTGGCCCTGGACAACGATCTGGAGATCCTTCCGGTCATCAATAAAATCGATCTTCCGGCAGCGGATCCCCAGCGCGTAAAAAACGAAATCGAAGAGATCATAGGGATTCCCGCTCAGGATGCGCCTGAGATCAGCGCAAAGGCGGGGATAAACATCGAGCAGGTACTGGAAGCTATTGTAAACGGGATACCGGCACCGGCAGGTGATCCGGAAGCGCCGCTGAAAGCACTGATCTTTGACAGTCAGTACGATAATTACAGAGGAGTAATCGTTTTTATCCGAGTGATCGACGGTGCGATAGCGAAAGATACCGAAATCCTGTTGATGTCGACCGGGGCGCGCTATAAAGTGCTGGAAGTCGGATATCTGCGCCCCATAGGACTGGAACCTTGCGAACGGCTGCATGCAGGAGATGTCGGATATTTTACGGCGAGTATTAAAAACGTTTCCGATACATGTGTCGGTGATACAGTGACAGAAGCCCTGCGGCCTGCGGCGGAGGCATTGCCGGGATATCGGCCGGCAAGGCCAATGGTGTACTGTGGCATCTATACGGAAGACGGGTCCAAATACCCGGATCTTCGGGACGCACTGGAAAAACTGAAGCTGAACGATGCTTCGCTTTCTTTTGAACCGGAAAGCTCGGTGGCACTGGGCTTCGGTTTCCGCTGCGGGTTTCTCGGTATGCTGCATATGGAAATAATCCAGGAACGTCTGGAACGGGAGTTCGATCTCGAACTGGTCACTACACTTCCTTCCGTGATCTATAAAGTGATCAAAACCGACGGATCGACCGTCATGGTGGACAATCCCCATAATTACCCTGATGTGGTGACGATTGCTGAAGCATATGAACCGTATGTGAAAGTTTCCATCATCACGCCGAATGAATATGTGGGTAATATCATGCCCCTCTGCCAGGATCGGCGTGGAGAATACAAGAACATGCAGTATCTAGACACCAGACTGGTGGAACTGCATTATGAGATGCCGCTGAACGAGATCATCTACGATTTTTTTGATACACTAAAAGCAAGAACAAAGGGATATGCTTCTCTCGATTATGAATTCTCCAGTTATCAGAAGAGCGATCTCGTCAAAGTGGATATGCTGCTGAACGGCGATCAGGTGGATGCGCTGAGCTTTATCGCGCATCGGGACAAGGCATATCCCAGAGCACGGAAACTGGCAGAGAAGCTGAAGGAAAACATTCCCCGTCAGCTTTTTGAGGTGCCGATCCAGGCGGCAATCGGAGGAAAGATCATCGCCAGAGAGACAGTGAAAGCAATGAGAAAGGATGTTTTGGCCAAGTGTTACGGCGGTGATATCACCAGAAAGAAGAAACTTCTGGAAAAGCAGAAAGAGGGAAAGAAAAAGATGCGTCAGCTTGGTACGGTCCAGATTCCCACTGAGGCATTTCTGGCTGTTCTGAAGCTGGACGAATAGGAGGAACAATCCCATGAACGGAAGAATACGGATGATATGGTTTATTACCGGCATCCTGTTCACGGCGGCAGCGGTGCTCGCGTGCTTTTATGCTGGGCTTTTCGGCTCAATCATTAATACACCTCAGGGAGATCCTCAGGAAACGGTAACAGCTTTTTTTGAAAACGTGACAGCAGGAAACTACGAGGAAGCTTATACCAGACTGGGGAATTATTCTTCGCTTGGGTTGGAAAACGAGCCGGAAACCGGAGAAGGGAAACTGATCTATGATGCCGTCCGCAGCAATTTCACCTGGAATCTGAAAGGAGACTGCGCCATCAATGGATATTCGGCGACACAGAAGGTAAAGGTGCGGACGCTGAATATAAAGAGGATCGAGTCGGAGATTGCTGACCGCGTAGATGGAATCATGGAAAAAGTAGCGGCGGAAAGAACAGCGGCAGAGCTTTACGACGCAGAAGGGAAATATCTGACATCGGTGACAGATGAAGTCTACCTGACGGCGCTGCATCAGGTCCTTGCGGATGCGGATATCTATTGTGTGGAGAGAGAACTGGAACTGCAACTGGAAAACAACGGAGAACAATGGCTGATTAATGCTGACAAGGCGCTCATGAACGCTCTTGCCGGCGGAGAAGCCTGAAGGGAGGCGGCAGGCAGATTATGAGAATGGAAGAATTTGAACTGGACAGTATTCTTGCCGAGTTTTCTGATCATCCGGAAAAACAGCAGGAAGCTG
>JAEEGL014160158.1_pt1 | contig 10623 bp, 10 predicted proteins | sample 9134231 | NCBI WGS metagenome assembly JAEEGL01 (sample SAMN16246548, study PRJNA631951) | gut metagenome | biome: gut microbiome; feature: rumen; material: fiber-attached | host: Bos | place: Iran: Karaj | collected 2018-10 | reverse complement strand
GTATTTCACCGGCGCGGCTTCAAGATCTGGACGACGAATTTTGTTGGACATGTTTGTGACTCCTTTTTTTGTGTGTGACTTAGTGCTTCATAAACTCGGCATAACCGGTCGGATCAGACTTCTTGAGTGCAAGAAATTCGGCATCCCAATCGGACGGATTGGAAGTCTTCAGGGCCTTGACCTTGTCGGCAAAGCTGACGGGCGTCTGAGTGCCAGCGGCGGACGTTTTGCCACGGAATCCAGCGGTCAGCTTGGCGATGGTATTCTGCGCGACTTCCAACTGAGCCTTGAGGTCGGCGACCTCCTTTTCCAGCTGTTCGACGCGGGCGGACGCCTTCTGCTCAGGATCGTCTTCCTTCTTCTCTTCTTCGCCGTTGCCAGCGCCTTCCTGGTTGTCCTTCTTCTCTTCTTCGCCGTTGTCAGCGCCTTCCTGCTCCGGGTTGTCCTTCTTCTCTTCTTCTTCTTTGTTCTTGTTGTTTTCGTCTTCAGCTGTTGGCATGGTGAATGCTCCTGTGATGTGTTGATTATACGCCGCCAGCATCGACTGCTGGCCAAAATAAAACGCTGCAATCTTTCTGTCTTCAAAGTCTTCCAGTGGCTGCTCCGGCATGGGCTCCGGATCGCCGTCCGCAATGGCATCGATCAGCTTGCATTTTTTCGCGTCGTCTGCTGACAACCATCCCTGACGGCCTTCCTGGAACCATTCATCGATGACGGCGGAATCAATCGTGGTCTTGCCGCTGAGAGCGGACTTGACTGCTGCATTGATCTTGTCCATGAGTGTCGCGGCATCTTTGTGTGCGCCTGGTCCTCCCCATGTGATTGTGCTGCAAGAATGATACATGATCAATGATGTCCCGTAAGCGCTGACTTTGGCGGATTTTGGAGCCATCGCCACGAAATTGGCCGCCGCTGACATTGCGGCTGATTCGACGACGATGTCCAGTGACGCCTTTGGATGGGCGGCGGCCCATGCCCGCAAAGCGATGATCATGGAATTGGCAGCGAAGACATCGCCGCCGAAACTGTTGACACGGACTTCCAGATCGTCCTGTGCGGATGCTACCTGATAGATGAAACGACTAGCCGGTGTGATGATGCCCTTGCCGATGATGTCGTCGAAATAGCCATCATCATAGAAATTGTCCACAATGACGCCGTAAATGGTCGCGATGGTTTTACTCATGGAAATATCTCCTTATGCTGCTGATTGCCGTTGTCGTTGTCGTTGCCGTTGTCGTCATCTTTCGTCTGTTCGCTGACCTGTGCGCCGCTCGGCGTCTGGAAAAATGACAAATTGTTGAGGCCATTGTCTTCCAGGAACTTCTTTTGATCGGCCAGTTTTTTGAGTTTTTTCTTCCAGTATGGGCCAAGAAGTTCCTCGAAGTCAGTGCGACCGCCACGGAGCTGCATGTCTTTCGTTTGCTCAGCCTTTTGCGGATCAATTTCAAAAGCCTTTGGCCATGTCACTGTGTAGCTGACGCCTGGGCAGAGGATTTCGCAAACGTAATCGACGACATGACGTTCAAGCATTTTCTGGTATTCTTCAAAAGACGACCAGCTGATGGACAGCTCAATCTGGCCGGATGAATAACTGTTATCCGCCCGGCCTCTTGCCAGGCATGACATGACGCCCAATCTCTTGCCATTGGCGTCGTCCAGCTTGTCCAGCCATTGCTGAATGGCGGCGGCTGGCCGGTTGGCGTTGTCCATCTTGATGACATCCTGATCTGTTCCAATGAAGCCAATGGCGGCCTTTCCTTTGAAAGCGGTGAAGTCCGTGGTGTTTTGAGCGGCCTGTTTGATCTGCATGATCTGCTCTTCAGAAATGTCCGTGTCTGCCACGGCCTGCTCAGCTGTCAATCCATCCAATTCTCCGACGACATTGACGGGCGAACGTTTAATGAAGAAGGAATGCTCCGCATTAAGACGGGCGGATGCGACTTCGCTCTTAATCAGTGATCGCGTGTCTTCCGTGATCTCGCAAGACGGCAGAAAAACGGACTCGCCACGATATTGCGTGATCTTTTTGTGTGATGTGACACGGCGGGCCAATCCAACCGGCAGAAATGTCGCAGCATCGCCATCGACTGAATAACGGTTTCGGAGCGGTGTCACGAAATAGCCTTGCACACGGCCCATGGTGTCGATGACGACGCCTTCGACTTGGCGCCAACGGGTGTCGTCGTTGTGCTGTTCGCTGTCATACCATCCATGCTCGTCGCAGACCTTGCGGAAATCGGTGTCGGTGATGTTGCAGATTTGGTCTGCGTCCCAGATGCGGAGCTTGCCGCCGGTCAGTTCATCGTCCATGAGGATGACGCAATCGCCATGCAGCTTCACGATGCGCAGAATGAGGCCAAGCAGATCCTGCCAATGTTCGTCTTCGGCGAATCCCGCCTTCTTCTTCCAGTTGTCGAACTTCTTCTGCGCTTCTTCCGCTCCGTCTCCTGTGAAGATCGGAATGCCGCCTTTTGTTCCAACTGCCAGACGGACGATGGTGTCTAGTGTGGAACCGATACTGTCATTATCGTAAAGATGATCAGCCCAAACATAAGACTTGATCCGCTTTTCAGCGGTAAACATCTGCTCCGTTTCGGTCGCATCGGTCCTGAAGGTGATACTTTCGCGTTTGTCGTCAGGCTTCAGAGCGTCATATTCCTGCTTCGGCGATGATGCCGTGAATAAAAGAAGTGCCTTTTTAGGCAGCATGTTTTTGATGATTTTGGGAATATTCATTTTTTAATGCCTATAATTCGGATATGATCTCTGGATCCCGTCGCCGCCTGCTTCGGCTGCGATCTGCGAGTCGATCTTGTCGATCTGCTTCTGCAGATCATCCAGCTTGCGGTTCGTCGCCGAAACGCTGCCTGTTATGCTATAGCTTTCAGGCTGGCTGATCTGGCGGTCGTATTCCGCCTGCAGCATGGCCCTCCGCTTCAGCAGTGCCTTTATTCTGAAATTACTCATAACAGCTGTCCTTTTCGTTTTAGTTCGTTCAAAACTTCCAGGCGGAGAAACTTCGGTTTATTTCGATGCGCGAAGGCTTGCGGCTGTGCGTAGTGAAACGCCAGATCCAACGCGACCAGACACATTTTCTCACAGTCGAAAAAGTCGCGGCGATTGGTGCCGACCGCACACCAATTTTGGTAGAGTTGGCCGTTGCCATCCTTTAAGATGCGGTTGTTGGGGGCAACATTCGTAATCTGTGTCAGGTAATCGGTAGGCGCATCCACTGGCAATAGCCATTTATAACCGACGGGGCGGGGTGGATCGTACATCAGAGACAGCAGCTTGATCTGGTATCGGATAGCATGGGCCAAAAAAAGACTGTGCTGCGTCTGCGACGGCATCCAATTCCGGCCTTTTAAGGTTTTATCATCATCGCCCTTGTAGTAAATCGCGTTTTTAAGGGATGCAATGAAGGGATCCATGTCGTCGGAATTTCCGAATCCGCCCTGATCGATGGCCGCCAACATAACGTTATGGCCATAATAGGTCTGCGTCAGATGGGCCCGCAACGCTTCCAGGGTGTTGTCGGTTCCTGTGCCAAGCAGCCAAGAGTTTCCATCTTCATCCCATCCGCGAACCACCCACGGAAAGTATTTTTGACCGGCCAACTCATTTTTTTGCTGATCGACTCCGGCACACACGATGGCAAGACGTTCCTTTAAGTCTGAAGGATAATCGACCATCTTGGAGCGGATCACCTGGTCGATGTTGACAGAGACATCGCCTTCCTTCCGATGCTTATATGGGACGCCTAGCACATTGTTTGCAAACTCTTTCTTGCCGTCTGGATTGGTCGCGTTTTCCTGCTTTTCGGCGATTTCCAACCATGTCCAAATCCAGGGATTGCCCAATGCGCTGCATTGATACGAACGATGGCGGGTGTTGCTTCCGACGGCATGGACATATTGGCCGCGACGGCTCATTTCCTTCGCATCGGCTTCAGTATGCTCATGACGGCAGTGTGGACATATCCAGCGGATGCTCTCGTTAATGACGACGCCACGCTCATCCTTTTTCCACTGAAGTCCTGCATAGGTGCCGTCCTGCATTGGGAAGGCGATCTGCTTGGCAGTTGTCAGTGCGCCGCAATGAAGACAGCGCAGATGCCATTCGCCACGACTTCCATGCATATATTCTTCATGGACGGAGCCTGTGTAAGATGTCGGTGAGCTGCAAACGATCAGCATTCTCTCTTTAAAGGTCTGCATTCTGATTCGGACCGCTTTGATTTGGTCGGTGTTTTCGCCTTCCGCTCCGCTCTTTTCGATTTTGATCCGGTCAGCTTCATCGACCACGCACCAATTCGCCGTGTAGCTGATGACCTGTGTGTTGCCGCCTAGGAAGTAGATGACCGATTGCAAAGACGGGATGTGATAACTGTCCTTTAATTTGCCGCCTCTTGTCGCCAAATCACGACGGGCTTCTGGAAGCGTCATCATTAAGGGTTGGACTGTGTCCTTATTGATCTTGACGCCCATGTCCATGGTTGGATAAACGATAAGGCCGGATAGACCGCCATCGGCAAGACGTTTTAGCATGGATAATTTCCAAATCGTGCTTTTACCGAGTCGCGGAGCCCATTCAAGAGTCACCTGCTGGACGGTCGGATCTTCCGTCGCCATCAGCGGTTCGACTTGATAGGGATAAAGCTCAATCTTGCCGGATGCAGCTGATGTCGCGTCGAACTTCAAGTCCACACGTTCCTGCACCCATGGGACGATGGGCAGCTTCTCTTTTGGGCGCATCATGGTCAGAAAACGGAGAACCGCTTTCCGAATGATAGCGGCCTGCCAGTTATTCTGTAATGCCAGTTGAGATTTCATTTTCCTCTACATCTTCCGTCTGCATTAAAACCATGTCATAATCGACATTGCTCAAAGTCTTGATCGCTTCGTCAAAGAACGCCAAGGTTTCCGGCGATTTTGCGATGGTGTTTTTGGCGTTGACGATGATGTCCGTGATCTGCGCGATGATTGCCATGGCGATCTCTTGGCCATAACGCATCCGCCAGTCCCTGTTTTTGATCTTCTTATTTTCGATGTCCCACCAGGTGTTGGTCTTGTCCAGGTCTTTCGTGTCCTGTGCCTGTGTCTTGCGTCCTCTTGTCCGCTGGATGTATTGCCTGACGGAAGCCTTCAGATCGTATTTCCCATTGTCAAGCATTACGAACAGACCGGCTGATCTTCCCTGCGTGATGGCAGATTGGGACATGCACAGCCATTCGGCCAGCTCCGCGCCGTTTGCTTCGATTGGCGGGGCTGCCTTCTTTTTCTCCGCCTTTTCGACTGGCGGCAAGTTGAGCAAGTCCATCTGTTCCATTTTTCAATCCGTGGCGGCATCCGCCGCCTCTGATTTAAGTCCGCTGTGATTTTTTCAGAGTGCTTAATTAAGTTTTCCGATTTTTCCTTTCCGGCAGAAACGATGTGGGGGCCCGCGCCCACCTCGATTTATGACGATTTTCGAAAAAGAACCTACTAGGGGGCGGCCCGTCGGTCATGGCAGGGGGGTCTCCCGGCCATCTGCCCTGTGGCGTTCGCCGTTTTGCCATCCGATGGCCGGGCGACAGGTTTTTGTTATGGTAAAAAAAATAAAAAATGTTTCATGTATATATAATCGCGGGCGGATACGCGATACACTCGCGCACGCGCACGCGCATGTATTATATTAAAAGGGAAAAATAGGTTTATATGAAAACTTTTTTCTAGCCATGTAATCCGTGTAAAGTTTTGTAAAGTCTTGAATGGCAATGTTAAAATGCTTATGATTGCCATGTAAAAATTACATGTATTACATGAATACAAAAAACTCCGGCAGGCAATGCGCATCTGTCGGAGTTAGGTTATTTTGTTTGTTTTGAAAATGTCGTGTAATCCATGTCATTCGTTGGGGGGGGGCGGTATGTCAACGGATGACGGTGGAAGGTAGGGCGATCCATACGATGATTGTGACTGGTTGAAATATGGCGCAAATCCAATGCCTCTGTATAGTTGTTTGTGTGTTGTGGAATCCCTGGATAACTTGATGCCAAAGATCCGCTCCATCGCCGCTTTGAATGTCCCGGATGATCTTATAGAGTAGCCGTTGGATGTCAAGTATTTCCTGTAAGTCTCATAGGCGGTCATATAATCCAGCGCAAGATTTGGCGCTGCGACAAATGTCTCTCTGATGAAGACGGCCTCGTGATCACAGCGTTCCCTGTGCTCCATCTTGGCTGCCAGACAGGCAGGCGCTTCTGGAAAACGATTGAGCGTCCGCAGATGTCCAAGTGCCGCCAATGCCTTATTAAAAATGCCTGGCAGTTCGATGATCAATGTCTTGGCGTAGTCCAATTTTCTGTCGGCCATGTTTCTGATCCGCTCCGTGAATGGAATAATGATCAACCGGTCCCAGATGGCCTCTGATTTGTCGAAAAACTGCGGCAGGACGTTTGTGGCGAATACATGCCGGGCTCTACATGGCACGTTTAAACTGTCCATGTGCTTCTTTTCATAGTGTATTTTTCCGCCTGAAATGCTGTCCTTAAAAATATGCTCTCCTTCCCGCATCTTGTCCGTCGTGGCTTCTGGAAGCTCTCCGACGATATTCAGCAGCTTCTCGCCAAGCACCCACGTCTGGAACTTGTCGGTAAAATTGGCAGGCTCCAAAGAGCAGCAGTTGTCATCGCTGACGAATTGCTGCAGCACCTTTGCCATTGTGCTTTTTCCTGTGCCTGCTTCTCCGGAAAGAAAAAAACAGACTTCATAAGATGTGTCTGGCACCAATGCCAGACCAAACAGCGCCATCACGGTCTTTCGGACTTCCACGTCTGGAAATGTCCTGACCAGATAGGCGTCGAACAGTTCGGACGTCGCCGCCGGATCATAAGGATAGGGCAGTGCCGTCAGCGAAAAAAACTCCGGCGTCGGATCCATTCTGAAGGTCTTGACGACGTCATCTGGAAGGCTTGTCACGTCAGGGCAGTCGTAATGGATGGACGCTGCCTTCTCAATGTCCAGAATGCAATTCTGCATCGGCATCATGTCGTGGCCTTTGTCCGGATCATTGCAAAAAAATGGATATGGTCGGTTAGGCAGGCCGCAAAGATCATGACCGGCCATATTCGCCAGAATGTCCTTCACGGTCGCACATGTCGGCTTCACGTTGAACGAATCCAAAACTGACTGATTATGCAATTTTGTGATGATTTCCGCCTGAATGTCGGACGGCAGCATCACCTTATAACGGCATCCGTCATATTTATACCATTCTTCACGCCAATGGCGCAGCGTCAGGCGTCCTTTTTCGTCTCTGTATTGGTCCGCCAGATATTTTGCGCAGCCAAAAACATCCGCTGGCGGCCTTCCGCCTTTGGATCCATTGGCCGCTGACGTCTTGCTCCGTCCGTCCTGCTTTTCTTCCTGATCCGTCTGGCGGCGTTGCTTTTTATTGGCTTCCTCCGCGATCAATTCCTCCCATCTTTTCGGAAAAAGAAACTGATCGGCAGGGACGGCCATCCGTGTCCCTTGGTCGATGATCTCTTTGAAATGCTCCGGATCCGCCACCCAGGCGTCCGATGGATCCTTATAATCGGCCAACGAAAAAAACATCATCTTGTCCAGAATGGATGATGGCTGCAGGCCCTTTTCCGGCCATCCTACAAGATGCCGCCAAAGATTCAGGCCGCCGCTGTCCTTCTCCAAATGGACAAAAATGACATCGTATTCGGCCAATAAAAGATCGTCACGTCCGATCTTGAAATTGCCAACGCCTGGCATTCCAAGGCATGGGTAACCATTCACCCACATCGCCAGCGAATCAGATTCGCCTTCGACCAGATAAATGTGGTCTTTCGGAAAATGTTTCTTGCGCCACAGCCCGTAAAGCATCGGCTTATGGCCGTCCTCCCATAAAAAGCGCAGATCCTTCGTCTCTGACTTCTTCAGCGTCATGCGTTTGCGCACAGAGCATTGCGACGCATCTTCATTCCAATAGGGGAACAGCACAGCCGGATGCTTCTTCCCGGATGATTTGGATGTATGCTCTCCCTGGCGGACGCCGAATTTTTCCAGCTGTTCCAGTGTGAAATTCTTTGCCGCCGCAAAATCCTGGATCAGCAGACCATATTTCTGATAATCCTGCGTCTGCGCCTTTGGCTTCGCCTGGATCGTATTCTCATTATGGAAAAGGTCAGACGGCTGCAGGCCCATCGCGGCAATGACGTCATCCGTGTCGCATTGGCCAAAGCAATGCAGCAGAATCCGCTCCGGCGTGTCCGTGACATGCAAAGACGCCTGATGATCGTCATGGGCGGGACATCTGGCGGACCAACTGTTTGGCCCTGTCTGCGTCACGTTGGCAAGTCTTGAAAGAAAATCACCGATATTCATTTTGATTCCCTCCACTTGCCAAACAGACGATATGCCGTGACAAGATCATGGCGCAGCTTCGCCAGCGCCGCCGAATCCGGCATGATGCCGTCCGCCATCCAGCGGCCAACCTGTTCGTCCCATTCCGCCATCGCGTCAGGATTGGACGCGATCTCCGGCGACGCCTGGATCTTCTCCCATGCCAATTCGACAGCGGCGACCACTGACTTCGTGTCCGCCCTGTATTGCGCTTGTTGTTTTCTGACTGATGTCAGCATGATTTTTCTCAAATAAGTCGTGAAACGTCCAATGCTAGGATCCCATCTCCCAATCTCCGCCGACGTCTTCGCCAGCGTCTCCTGGACGACATCTTCTCTGTCTGGCCAGCGGATCTGCCCGCTCTTCGCGTACTCTGCGGCAAGAGACAGGCAGATGTTTCTCGCATGGATCCACAGTTCGTCCTCCTGCGACCGTGACGCCAGTCCCGCCTGGAACATCACGGCGATGTCGTCCAGCCTCCCCATATTAATACTTGACTCCCATCTGCAGCTCTTCGTCCGTCCAGCTGATGTCTGTCTCGCTGATATTAAGGCCCTTTGGCGTCTGATTGTTTTCGGCCAGGCGCTTCACGGATTCAGGCGGCAGGAAGTCACCGTCTTCCACCGTCAGGAATGGCCCGTTTTTGACGGCGTCGCGTATATTCTTGATAACGATGTCGATGTCCTTTGCGTCGTAAAGCCTGCAAAGGAAGACGTTGTTGGAAGGCAAAAAGACATAATAATCAGGACTGTCATGCACGATATAGATCAAAACAATTTCGTGGCCAAGACAGAAAGTGCGGATGGCGACAAATGGTCTCGTTCTCATTTTGGCCGGGAAAAGCGTCTGCTGATTCAGATCCATCATGATCATCGGCAACTGACTCGCCGTGATGCGGGAAAGATCGATCTTGTTCCACACCCATCCATTGGGCATGGTGATCTCGCTGATGACGGTGTTGTATGTGTTGAAAATCAAAGGCTTCTTGTTTATGTTGGCTTCGGCCATCTTCTTCTCTGACAGCTCTCCGTCGTCTTTGACGATAAGTTTAAAGCCCAGAATGCCACGGACATCCAGCCCGTCATTGATCATGTTGATTGTCGTCCTGGCCGTCGTGCTGCCATATAGGTCGATGACATAGTCGCCGTCATTTTCGGCGATGCGGAAAATCTCGTCGATAGTTCGCGGAGCCAATGCCTTTGTCCATGTCTCTCCCTGTGAATTATATTTAAAGATTGTTCGGTCGTGATTCGGAATCCTGACATCCGTGCAGGCGAAATAGACGTTCCTTTCGTGCTCAGCCGCCGCTTGAAGTAGCATCTGCAGAGGCGCATTGCGCAGGCCGCCAAGAAAAACGGGGCCATCGGCATCGATCTCGTTTTCCTTCTTCGCTTCGCTCTCTGCAATGGCTTCTTCAAATCCAGGAAGTTTCGGTTGATCGAAATCAACCTCTTGCTCACAGAAATCTTCATCCTTATATTGACGTTTTTGGACGTAGCTGACAACGCAACCCGTTATTTTTAAGCTGTATTTCGATGCTCTGTAAAACGTCACCTTAATGGTCGCCGTCATACCAAGTTCGCCAGTAAGATGGCGCTGTTCATCCATATCTTTGATGATCTTCGGAATATTCCGTTCGATCTGATAACCGACCGATTCCTTTGCCATCTTGCAGGAAGCCTCGACGAACTTCGCGTCGATGTCTTTCTCCGCTTCAATCGGCTGATTTGCCGCCTGCTGTTCCTGTGCCTGTTCCTGCGGCTCTTCTGCCGTCTTCGTCTCTTGATTCTCTTCGCTCATAATCTTGTTCCTTATTAAATGACTGGTTCCTCTTTCGCGATCGGCTCATACGTCAGACTTTCACTTTCCATTTTTAACTTCCCATGCTTCGCGAAATAAGACAATTCGTCTGCAATCTGCTTTGCTTGACTTTGCGTCAGATGCATTCGTGTTGATAGCGTATCTTTTGATAGTGGTATTGCTTGATTAACGCCAAGCCATATTAATGCCTCTTCCTCCACTGCGCTGCTTTCCTGCAAGCTGCATGACTGATTATTTTCGTCTTTGAATTTAAATAAAACAAAACCACTCGTAGTGATTTCACGCTTAAAAATATCTTGTTTGTTTTTGCCCATTACTCCAACTCCATGAATATCTGACCATTTGCTTCTTCTTTGTCACGTCTTCTTTTGCTGCGTTTAGCCGCTGCATTCCTTCGATGTTGTTC
>JAEEGL013704135.1_pt1 | contig 10623 bp, 12 predicted proteins | sample 9134231 | NCBI WGS metagenome assembly JAEEGL01 (sample SAMN16246548, study PRJNA631951) | gut metagenome | biome: gut microbiome; feature: rumen; material: fiber-attached | host: Bos | place: Iran: Karaj | collected 2018-10 | reverse complement strand
GACTCAAAGTCTTTTAACTGAGGAGAGACCTCCTCCCTTACATCCTGGGGGGCTTTATTTAGAGTCCCGGTCTGGAAGTAGTCCCGGAAGACTTCGGAGTTTGTGGTGGAGGAATACTGGGAGAGGTGGGTCTTGTTTACTGCGATATTGGTAAATCTCTCTACCACCTCCAGGAGTCCCTCCTCAAAAGCAAAGTATAGGACTACTCCCTCCTCCCCTTTATTCTTTTCCTCCTTTGCTATGTGGAGGGAAAGGTTTTGGAGGAGACGGGTCTTTCCGTGAGAGGATTTACCACATACCAGGGTTAAAGCACCGGACGGGAGGACAAACTCCACTCTCCTCCCCTGGGAGTCCTTGAATATGTATCCGGTCTTTATCCCCTCCTTTATGGTGGAGGCTACATCCCGGAGGTTGTGGATAGTTTCAAACTCCCTATATTTCTCCTCCGGAGACTGGGTTTCCTCCTGGGTGGGGGTCTGTGAGGTTTTCCCCTGGGAAGTCTTTCCGGAGGGTTTCTCCGTAGGTGTGTAGGGAGTTCCTCCCCTCCGGTTGTTATAGTCATAGACATTAATCCCGGAGTCTCTACAGAGGTTTATAAAGTATCCTATATCCTGGGACTCTGTGGACTTGCTACACTCCTCCCAGTCTCTATCCGTATCCTCCGGGTTATACTTCGGAGAAAGTCTGCAAACTCTGTGGAGGAGGGATTTACCTCTCTCTCCCAAAGAAGTGAAAGAGTATACCAGGGGGAGATAGTCCCCATAGGTGGGGGCAATATCTATCCCGGACTCCTCCACTCTCCGGACTATCTCCTCCACTCCGTCCTCCACATCTGGAGAGGTGGAAGTATAGTAGTCCCTCCGGGGCATCTCTACCTTTGTGGAGGAGACTGGGTGTTTCTCCGGGTGGAAAGTATCCTCCCGGTCAATAAGAAGTGCCTCCGGGTCATAGGGGAGAAGACAGAGACGGGTTACATCCCGTCCAGACCTATCTACTACTATCCCCGTATAGCGGTTATTAATGTAGTTACGGAGGGAGTTGTATATCTCTACATAGTGGGAGGAGTCCCTTATCTCCACATCCGGCTTGCATACCAGTTTGAGTCCGTCCCCAGAGGGTGAAACAAACAACAAACGGAGTCCCAGTTCCCGGTCTTCGGAGAGTTTGTGGGTCAGTTCCTCCAGGGTGTAAACTCCCCCGTCCGAAATATGGTCTATATCTATGATTATCAATCCGGAATAGGAAAGGAGACCTCTCTTTCCCAGGGTGGAAAGTTTCTCCGGGTTATCGCTACGATAATCGAAGACTCCTCCAAAAGTTACGGAGGGTAAAAGTTTCTTTTTTTCCTCCTTATACTTGTCCTCCCCGTCTGTGAGGATAAGAGTCCGGAGTTTTTGTGTATATGCCTGGAGGGTCTTGTCTGTCCGGATTTTCTCCCAGACCTCCCGGAGAGTGGTGTTTTTGGTGGGGTTTACTGCCCCAGTTGGAGAGATAGGGTCTCCATAGTAGGAAAATACCTCCTTACTCATAGTCTCATATCTGTTTCTTGATTGTTTTCCTCCCCTTTTAGGGGTTTCCTCCACAAAGATAAGGATTTCCTCCTATCTTTGGAGAAAGTCCCCCAGGGGCGGTCTATTCCGTCCCCAGGGTCTTGTTAATCCTCTGGACTACCTGGGAGATAAACTCCTCCCTCTTGTCTACGGATTTAATCTTCCGTCCTGGAGAGACCTCTATCTCCTCCACCGGGGGGAGGTCTGCAATCCAGTCCAGTCTCTCTCCTCCGGAGTATACGGAGACTCTATCATACTCCCCTTTATGGTAGGGGGATATACGGATAGGGAGGAGAAAGTTGGAACAACTCCCCAGGGAGAGGATAATACTCCTCCACACACCGGAGGAGGCATTAATCCCCAAAGAGTAGAGTTCTCCAGATCTGGAGTCCCGGAGGTCTAAATACCAGTAAGGGACTTTCTCTCCCCTAAACTCCCGGTCTCTCTGGTAAATCCTCTCCAGGTCTCCCTCTACATAGTCATAGGTCTCCACCTTTCCTCCGTCCGTTCTCTTGACTACCTTTCCCCCGGAGATATTTAGAAAGGTCTTTTTTTCTCTCTGTCCTAACATAGTACCTACTTTCTTTCTATAAGTTTCCCGGTCTCCAGAGTAAAGACATAATGCCTATACTTTCCCGGAGTGCAATCCATAATCTCTATAGAAGTGAGGGTCTCCCCCAGGGGTGGAAGTATCTCCTCCCCCCAGGATAGTCCCAGGGAGAGAGCCTCCTCCACATCCTTACACTCTATCTCCTTTCCCCGGAGTCCTACTGGATAGGTAGGAGTCTCCGGGTCTCCGTCCCTGGGGAGAAGTCCGTAGAGGTGGATAAAGTATTTCATTTCTCCTCCTCCTCTCCGTCTGTGGGGGTCTTACAGAGTTCCTCCTCTATCAGTTCGGAGATAAAGTCCTTTAGGGTATCCCGTATCTTTTCAAAGTGTTGGGATAACTCTGTGTCTTCGAAGACAAACTCTCCTCCCTCCTTTCCGTCTCCATAATAGTCCACAAGGGACTTTACTACTTTCTCCTCCGCTTTGAGGACTAAGTCCAGAGCCTCCACAAATGAGGCGGTCTCCGGGTTTAGGGTGTTCATTTCCTTGTTCATAAATTACAAATTATTACAATATATTACCAATTATTACCAATTAAAAAGCACTATCCAGGAGACTCTCCGGGGACTTCTGGAGTCTCATTTCCTCCTCTATAGACTCAGTATAAATCTGGGAGGTAACTGGGGAGGTATGCCGGAGGACTCTTTGAACATCTGTAATCTCTCCCCCTTTCTTTAAAATCTCTACTGCAGTAGTATGCCGGAGGGAGTGGGCGGTAAACTCTTTCCCGTCCAGACCTATCTCCCGGAGTCCCTCCTTACAAATACCGGATATTGTCCGGGTGGTAAGCCTCTCTCCCCTATTTTGCCGGGAGTTAGAGGAGAACAGAGGGTCTCCAGACTTGACTCCTTTCCTGGAATCCAGATACTCCCGGATAGGGAGGTAGGTCTTGTCTGTGAGGACTACAAAGGAGTCTTTCTCAGTATGCCCCTTTCCCCAAATAAGGAGTACTCTCCTATCCCCCTTAAAGGTTATATCCCCCACATCTGCCCGGATTACTTCGATAGTACGGAGTCCAGTCCGGAGGAGGAGGTTTACTATAGCAAAATCCCGGAGGGACTTCTCCCGGTAATACTCCAGTAACTCTCTGGACTTGTTTTCGGAAAGGTGTTGTTTCTTAAATGCTTGTATCCTCCTGGGGGTCTTTATCCCCTTTGAGATATTCGGATAGATAAAGAGACTCTCCGTCCACTCATAGAACTTCCGGACTACTACCAGATAGGAGGAGATAGTTAAAGCCGACAGACCGGAGGAGAGGAGGGAGTCCTTGTATTCCAGTACATCCTCCCGGTTAAGAGAGTTAAGTATCCTCCCGGTCTTTTCAATCCATAGGAAATACTGGGAGAGAGTCCGGGTGTAGAGTTGCCTGGAAGACTCCTTTACATCCTGGGAGGCTACAAACATACCTACTACCTCCCTCCAGTCATTAATCCCGGAGGGTCTTGTCTGGGTCTGTCCCAAAGAGAGAGAGTCCCAGGGGAGGACGGAGGTCTCTACAAGGGTGGGAGTCTGTAAGGGGGTTTCTCTGTAGGAGAGAGGGAGGGTGGGGACTTGTATGGTCTTTCCGGAGACTCTTATAGTCCTCCTCTCACTTTGATTAGTGGTTATCTGTTTCATAGACTCATAGATTTGTTTACCTGGTACAAAGATAACAATAATTTTTGATATTACAAATTATTACCAATAAATCTATATCCTCCCCGGAGAGTGGAGGCTATCCGCAAAGGGGGAGACCTACCTCCACCGGATACCAGAGGAGGGGAGTCCTCCACTTAGATAGGTAAGAGACTCCCTCCCCCGGAGGGGGTGGGAGACTCTTTCTTATCTATTTCTATCTGGAAGTATCTTGCCTCTATCCAGGAGGGGGTGGGGTAAAAATAGGGGGCTTTACATACATCAATTAGGCGTGCCGGACGGAGAAAAAGAGTACTCCCCCAGAGGGAACAAGGAGACCTCTGGAGGAGTGGTGGTAAACGATCCTTTGAAACAGATAAAAGGACTACCACAAAGATAGTATTTTTCTGGGACTTCTGGATAAGACTCTCCCGTTAAATCCCTCCCTTTGCCGTTTTTTAGGCGATTTTAGAGACTTTCTCCCTCTGGGTGGAGGATTTCCTCCCGGAGTGCCGGCTAAAGTTCTGTAAGACCTCTTTCTCTACATCCGGGGATAGTATTCCCTTTGTAAAGCCTCTCCCCAGGACAAACTCTATAAATCTCTCCTCCTCCCTCTCTTTGAGTTCCCGGTATCTCCTCCAGAAAGGGGTCTCCTTTCCCCGGTAATACTTCTTTCTGTACCGGAGTTCCTCCTGGGTGGGAATCTTCGCAGTAATCCCGTAGAAGTACCTATCCGTCTTTCCTTTCCTTTGCTGAGAGTAGAGGACTCCAAAGGAGGAGAGGAGAGACCTGGGGACAAACTCCCCGGACTTCGGAAAGTAGTAGAGTTTACTACAGAGGGACTCCCCACCTCTATACGGGTCTACAAAGTAGTATCTATAAGTCCCTGGGATAAGGTTACTCTCCCTCCTCTCCAGGTAATACCGAAGACACATCCTCCTCCAGTCTTCCCCCTGGGGGATTTTGTACCGAAGTTCCAGAAAGAGCCTCTTTCCGTCTCTCCGGAGGTGGAGGTACATCTTTCCCCAGTCCGTCCGGTCTCCAGTATAGGAGTCCCTCACAGAGAAAGAAAGGGGAATAGACACATACTTCCAGGACTCCGGAGGGAGGGAGTCTATCCTGGAGAGAGAGTATCCTATCCTCTGGAGGAGGGCGTTAATATCAGTAATCCCAAAGGAGGGGAGGGAATTAAGGGAGTATCTATAGCACATAGGGAGACCTTGTTTTCTGGAGAAGACCTAAATACTTAGAGAAGTTCCCGTTTTCGGTAATTTTCCCAAAAAAATTAAAGGGCGGTTTCCCCCACAAAACCACCGATTTTAAAAAGGAGGGGGAGGGTATTCGACAGAAACTCCACTCTTTTCTCCGGAGAAAGTCCCTGGAGGGTTTTAGGGAGTTCCGCTATCTCTGTCTCCAATGCCTGGAGGAGAGAACGATAGAGGGACATAATAAGGTCTTCGGAGGAAGTCTCCAGGGAGGGGGTTGTTTTCTTGCTCATACTTTTTTCTGTTTCTGGACTTACCACAAAGATAAGGATTTATTACCAAATATTACCAAATATTACCTATTCTTACCAATTTTCCAGAGTACTCCAGGAGGTATCCAGGGGGGAGTCCCAGTCCGTAGTCTCCCAGTCCTCCTCTATAGGTTTCCACTCTCCCTCTATTACATCCCAGGGGAGAGAGTCCTCCCAGTCCTCCACATCCGGAAAGAGGGTCTCCGGAGGGTCTACTATCCTTATTAGTTCCATACCACAAAGGTAGGTCTTTTCTCCCATAGAGAGGTATCTGTCTTTCTGGGTGGAGGACTCCAGGGAAAGGGAGTCCCTGGGGAGGGTCTTTCTCTCTGTTTATCTTTGTTCTTTCTTTGTTCTGCCTACTCCCTAAAGAAAGAGGGGAAGTGAGAGGGAAGTGAGAGAGACAGACTCCGGAGGGTCTGCAGTCTTCCGGGACGGAGTGCAAGGTGGAGGTAAATCCTCCCCACTCATAACACCTCTGTAACATCCCTCCTCCGGGGAGAACTTGTCCCACCTGGAAGACCGGGTCTCCGTCCCCAGGGTCTCCACCTCTTTCCGCTATCATAGTGGAGGAGAGCCTCCACATCCCAGGGGGTATCCGGATAGTCTTCTCAAAGGGAATATACTCTCTCCAGGTATCCAGGAGAGCGGTTTCCGGGGTGGGTCTCACTAACATTTTAGTAGGTGGAGGAGGGGCAAAAGAGGGTAAAATCCCCTCTGTAGGGGTCTGGGAGGGCGTTTTTCAAGTCCCCCAAAAAACTCCAATTTTGCCCGTGCGTCTCCCCAACTGGGAGAGCGGTCTCGCAAGATATGCCGTCCAGAGATTTAGACTCCCCTCCCTATCCGCTTGATAGTTAATACATTATATATAATTACCTCAACAATCCGGGGAGATATATGTACCAGAGTCCCCCGGTTCTTCGACAGAAGTCCCCCAAAGGAGAGAGAGCCTCCACATCCGGAGGAGAGGAGAGACTACATCCCCCTCCTGGGGGCGTGAGAAGTATTTTTCTCCTCTTTTGCAATAACAAATATTTGTTATATCCTGGGGGAGAGTTCCGACAGAAGTCCCCTTACTTATGTGCCGAAGTCCCCCAAATTGCACCGAAGTCCCCCAAAGGACGGAGCCTCCACATCCGGGGCGGTCTATATAGGGAGAGAGTTTATCCAACAAATGAGACCGGAGAGGAGTGGAGGAGTACTCCCTTTGAGAAAAAAGAGGAGGGAGGGATTATCGTTAAGATAAAATCCCTCACTCCAGTAAGAGAAATAAGAGTATTAATAGTAATAAGGGATTTTTGGAGTTATTGATTTACAAGTGGTTAAGAGGTGTTTACTGCACCGAAGTCCCCCAAAACTGCACCGAAGTCCCCCAAAAACTGCACCGAAGTCCCCCAAAACTGCACCGAAGTCCCCCAAAATTATTCCCCGTTCTGCACATCCGGAGTCTCTCCGTCTCCCTCTTTTGAGTAGTTAGGATTATAGGTAAAGACGGAGATAGTCTCCCCAGAGTGGGCGGTCTCCTCTCTGTAGTCTATAATAAGACCGGAGTCTTTAACTTTCTGGATAGCCTCCCTAAAGTCTTTCTCTCTTTTACCGGGTCTTCCAGAGTAGGTCTTTCCTCCTCCTATCCTGGAGAGGAGTTCTCCTTTATTCTTTTTCCAGACATTTCCCTTGTCTGTTCCCCGGACATAGAGGAGATAGTCCAGAAGACACATTGTAATATCTTTCTGTCTCCCTCCTCCTATGAGTTGGAGAGTATCTGCCCGGAGTCCAGTATATCCCCGGATAGTCCTTGAAAACTGAGGAGAGAGACTGAGGAGACATCCCACCTCCTCTCCAGTATCCTCCCGGTAAATAGTCATAGTCTTTGTGAGAAAGGGTATTCCCAGGATAGCACCTCTCCCCCCGTCTAAGAGGTATTGTTTGCCGGAGAGTTTGTCTATATACTCCCGGATATATTCGGAGTCTTTACCTCCTCTCTTTTTCCCTTTACCTCTCATTTTAGAGGCTATCTCCTCATAGGATACCAGGATATAAGGGATTTTCCTCTCCTCCTTTTTGGTGGGGTCTGTTTTGTCTTTAAGTACGATAGAAACGGGGTTTTTCTGTACCTCCACCTTTTCCCCAAAGATAGAGGGGATTAGAGAGGTGGGGACTCCAGAATAGTCCTCCTCCGTCTTATAGTATTTGCTTTGTTCGTTTAGTGTGTGTGCAAGTGCAATAGTGAAAGACTTTAGATAGGCAGTTCCCCCGGAGAGTCCCTCCAGAGTTCCGGCTAAAAGTTTCCCCTCCGTCTGGAGTTTCCTTATCTTCTCCCTCTTTTTGGGGTCTGTTATATACTCCAGTACATCTCCCACAGAGTGAGTCTGTGTATCCATAAGGTCTTTAGGAATCTTTATCTGGGAAACTCCCGGTCTCTGGGATATTTTCCTCAGTTCCTGGAGTGCATTGACAGAGTATCCAGAGGGAGAGGATTTAAACTGGAGGGCGTATTTTTTCCCCGTCTGGGGGTCTGTCTTTATTTGATAGTCCTTTTCTTTCTGTTCAATCAGTATATTATAGTTCTCCATAGAGTGGAGAGTCTGTTTCCTTATCTCCTCCAGACTCTCTATATACATAGTAGGATCTTCTGCGGACATAGTCAATAAAACAGACTCCCTCATTTCCGAAAGGACGGAAAGAATATTATCCAGAGTCTCCAGGCGGTATCTCTCCCGGAGGACTGGGGAGAGTTGGTCTTCTATTTCTGCAATCTCTCCCCGGAGTTTAGTATAGGACTCTATAAGGTCAAAGATATTTCCCAGACATATAGCCCGGAGAAACTCTGCATTTTCCTTTGAGTTCTTATCTAAGGGAAAGAGCACTCCCTGGACTTGAAAGGTTGCCTCCACCTTTGGGGTATCATCCTCAACTCCCAGAAACTTTCCTCCCAGGTCTGGAACATCCTTTAACTTGTCTTTTTTCTGTTTCTTTGCCATACCTTGTCTTTTCTGTTTCCTTTGGTTATAACTTCGGAAATACCGGGTCTCCGGGGTATTTAGCCTCCACCTCCAGGGATACTTCTGTAATGCAAACTTTACAGAAGTTAGGAAATAGGTTTACCAATTATTACCAAATATTACAATATTACCAATTATTACCAATTATCTCCCTCCTCACATACATCCAACAATCCGGGGAAACCTTAGAGAGTTTCTTTATTATATCCTTTGCGGTCATACTCTCCCCTCCTTTGCCGTTTTACTGGGTATCTGGAGGAGAGACCTTATATCCTCCTCCGTATAGTACCGGACTCTCTGGATAATCCTCTTAGGGACTCCGGATTTCTTTGTGTACATCCGGAGGGTCTCTCCGGAAACTCCCAGGAGAAGACAGACCTCCGTCCCGGAGTATAGTTTCTCTCCAGAAGTCTCTATCATAGTTTTCCCTCCTCATACTCCCGTATTACCAGGTCTATACCTCTATCAAGGACTTCTTTAATAAAGAGACCTTTCTGGAGTGCAATCTCCCGGAGTTTGTCTTGTTTCTCCGGGGTAATTAAGAAAGTCATACGGATAGAGTCCGGGGTCTTTTTGTCCGTCCCCTTTTTACTTCCCAGGGGTCTCCCGGCTTTTAGGTACTGCCTCCTCTTTGTTTCCTCCCGGAGTGCCTCCAGGGTCTCCTCTCCCAGGGTCTCCTCTATCTCCTCCTTTGTGGAGAGAGGTCTTTCCTCCAGGGGAGAGAGTCCTCCGGTCTGGGTGGGGGTGGAAGTTCCCAGGAGTCCGGAGAGTCCTACCTTTGCGGTCTGTACATCTTTAATCTTTGACATATTCCCAAATATTACAAGTTATTACCTATTATTACCTATTTTTTGTCTACCTCCAGAGCAAGTCTCCGGTAATCCTCTGCACCTATAGACCTGGGGGAGTATGTGAAAATATCCGTCCCCTGGAGAGGACTTTCCGATATATCCACATTTTCCCGGATTTTGGTCTGGAAGACAAGGTCTCCGAAGTTCTCCCGGAGAGTCTCCTCCACTATCCTATTAATCTTTCTCCTCTGGAATCTGGTTATAAGGATACCTCCTATTTGGAGGGAGGGATTTAGCCTCTCCTTTGTCATTTTAACTACATCCAGGAGAGTTCCCAGACCTTTAGCCGGGAGAGCCTCCGGGAGTAGGGGTATTATTACCTCTGTGGAGGCTGAAAGGGCGTTAATAGTGAGGAGTCCCAAAGAGGGAGGACAATCCAGGAGGATATAGTCATAGTCCAGAGGAGAGAGGAGTCTTCGGAGGACAAACTCCCTCCCTTTAAGGTCTCCCAGTTCTATATCCATAGAGACAAGATCTATACTGGAGGGACAGACAGAGAGTCCCGGCTTTACCTCCACTATAGGGAGTCCCTTTCCCTCCCGGAGAGCCTCATACAGAGTCCTCCCGGTTTCTGGGACGGAGAGGGAGTCTGTTAGGTTTCTCTGGGGGTCTACATCCACCAGGAGGACTCTCCTCCCTAACTGGGACAGAGCAACTCCCAGGGATACCACAGAGGTAGTCTTTCCGACTCCTCCTTTATGGTTTACTACAGAGATAATCCTTTTCATAGTGGAGGGGGTTATAGGTTAAACAAGTCCACTTTCTCCTGGGGGCGGTCTCCCTCCGGAATATCGTCATTTTCCGGTATCTTTCCAGTCTCCGGGACATATTCCAGGAGAGCCTCCACATCCGGAGTCCCTCCCCTATTCTTTGAGATAACTGCATAGAGTTTCCCAGGAGTTCCCAGGTAAAATCCTTTCTCCTGGAGTTTCCCTCCCTCCTGGGTCTGCAGATAGGAGGAAACTCCTCCCCGTACATCCCTACTCTTTGCACTATCCCAAAGGAGGAGGATAGTATTAGCATATCTTGTTATATCTGCAGACTCTGCGATATTATCCCCGGACATTTCCGTAGGACTGGGGGTCTCCCGGTTTAGTTGTGCGGAAAGGACTATAGGTATCTGGAGGGAGATAGCGGTCTTATTTAACTCCTTACATATCTCCCGGAGTTCCTCTCTCCGGTCTTTCCGGTATCCGTCTCCCTTGTAGATTGCTTGCACATAATCCAGGAAAACGGCTTTAATCCTCCACTTTGCGGACAGATACTCCAGGAGTTCACAGAGTTCTCCGGAGACAAGGTCTGGAGAGTAGTATATCCTTAGCCTCCCCTCATTGTATAGGGACTCAAAGTCTTTTAACTGAGGAGAGACCTCCTCCCTTACATCCTGGGGGGCTTTATTTAGAGTCCCGGTCTGGAAGTAGTCCCGGAAGACTTCGGAGTTTGTGGTGGAGGAATACTGGGAGAGGTGGGTCTTGTTTACT
>JAEEGL013249665.1_pt1 | contig 10623 bp, 8 predicted proteins | sample 9134231 | NCBI WGS metagenome assembly JAEEGL01 (sample SAMN16246548, study PRJNA631951) | gut metagenome | biome: gut microbiome; feature: rumen; material: fiber-attached | host: Bos | place: Iran: Karaj | collected 2018-10 | reverse complement strand
TAAGAAGCTTGGTAGAAGAGCTCGTTCCATTCATCGAGAAAGAATACCGTGCAATACCTAAGAAGGCTTCACGTGCCATCGCAGGTTTGTCAATGGGTGGTGGTCACACCTTCGCTGCTTCTACCCTGTATCCTGACAAGTTCGACTATATCTGCCCACTGAGTGCAGGAACTCGTGAGAGCGACACACTGGATCAGCAGCTGCAGGGCATCAAGAAGGCAGGCTACAAGCTCTACTGGATTGGTTGCGGTGTCGCTGACTTCGCATATCCCAACAATCAGGTGCTCGACAAGGCTCTGACCCGCAACGGCATGCCTCACACCTTCTATGAGAGCACAGGCGGTCATGAGTGGAAGAACTGGCGTCTGTACCTGAACACCTTTGCTCCATTGTTGTTCAAGTAATAGATGGTTTAATGATTATGAGAAAGGCAGTTACTTTCGGGTAGCTGCCTTTTTCCAATAATAGATCTACTATGAGTATTATTTTCGATAAAGCCACTAAGGCAGACATAGACGAACTGATACGTTTGCGTTTGGAGTTCATTGCCGACGATCATGGACCTATAGCGCCACAAGATAAAGCCAGTATAGAACAGCAGTTGCGTTCCTTCTTCGACAGGAAGCTCGGCACCGAACTGGTGGCGTTGGTAGCAAGAGATGCAGGCAGCATGGTGTCGGTGGTCTATCTCAGCATCTTGGAGATGCCAGCCAACTGTCGTTTGCTCAACGGCCTCTACGGCGAGGTATTCAGTGTTTATACCCTTCCGTCCTATCGTGGCAAAGGCATCTGCACCACCTTGATGCAGCAATTGGTGGCAGAAGCCAAATCCAGGGGCTTAAGCTGCATCGACCTCCGTGCCACCAAAGACGGCTATCCCATCTACAAGAAGCTTGGCTTTGTAGAGAAAGAGCAGCACTATACCGATATGCGGTTGGTGCTGTAATAAAAATACTTAAATGTCCAAAGTGGGTAAGTGGGAAAGTGGGTAAATTATACCTATCTCTTTTTTTATCACCATTAAATCTTATAAGAGGTATCCTTCACACCTCGTTTACCTTACATAATAATATAGCAAAAAAACTCATGTGAATACTGTGATGAATGAATGTTTATCAATTTCTGAGGTACAAAACAGCTGTTTTTAGAATTTTTAATGCTTAAAAATGAATTTTCCGTAAAAAATTTACGGAAATAAGAACAATATGTCTATATTTGCAGCAATATAACAAAAAAAACTATTATGCTTATCAAATTTGCCGTAAAAAACTTCCGAGGATTTGCAGAAAGAATTGAGTGGGATTTGTCCCATCCAAGCAATTATGAGTTTAATAAATATGCAATTAAAGATGGCATTATTAAGAATGGTATCATTTATGGTCCCAATGGTTCTGGAAAGTCAAATTTTGCTTTGGCTATCTTCGACATAGAAAACCATCTCTCTACAAAGTGGAAAAAGACAGACTACTATTCAAACTTCGTATATACAGGTAATCCAAACTTACCTGTAGAATTTGAATATGTATTTAAGTTTGATAATGACATCTTGGAATATTATTATTCAAAAAATTCTGTAGGCTTGCTTGTGGCAGAGTCCTTGATTGTAAACAACAAACAGGTGTTCAAAAGAGATCAGTCTTTTTTTGAAATTGACGATGAGCAGTTTAAGGTTGATGCTACAGTAAAAGAAAACTTCAAACAGAATGTGAATAGTGTTTCCGTCATGAACTTTCTGACAGCATCCTATCCATTCCCACAGGATCATTACATAGTTAAATTGATACTGTTTGTAAATTCTATGTTGTGGTTTAAGAATTTGGATAGTCGCGAATTTATTGGACTTGAAACAGCCACATTTAGTTTGGAGAATTTTATCATTCAGAACAAATATGTTCATGATTTCTCAGAATTCTTAGCAAAAGTAAGTGAACAGCGTTTTAATTTTGTCCCTCCGAAAGAAGGCGACAAGAATTTATTCTGTGAAATAGGAGGCAATACGATTTCCTTCCAGTCGATTGCATCAACAGGAACCTTGGCATTAGAACTTCTCTATGTGTGGATTAAGAGAATGTCAGTAGCATCTTTCGTGTTTATTGACGAGTTTGATGCATTTTATCACTTCAAGTTGGCATATGAGGTTTGCAAGCAATTGTTCAATCTTGATTGCCAAGTGTTCATGTCGTCGCATAATACCTATCTCATGTCAAATGAGCTCTTGCGCCCAGACTGCAATTTCATTTTACAGGAAAACAAGATCAAACCTCTACAAGCCTGCACCGAAAAAGAACTGAGATTTGGACACAATATTGAAAAACTATTCCGTGGAGGGGCATTTGTTGTATGATACTATTTGTATTTGAAGGTAAGGACGACAAGGTTTATTTCGAGTCTATCAAACGACTTTTCTTCCCAGAGAAGTCTGATACCTTCGTATGCACATACAATAGCAATATCTACTCTCTTTATACAAAACTTAAAGCTCATGTCGCCCTAAAGGAGATGCTGGAGGTTGATACTGTCTCAGTCTTAAAAGAAATATTACTCGAGAAGGGAGATGATACACTAATGAATATCCGCGAGGATGAGGTGTCAGAAATTTATCTCTTTTTTGATTACGACTTTCAGGAAACATCAAGGACACTTGAAGAAAACAATCGAAGGCTTTCTGAAATGTTGGCTTATTTCACAGAAGAGACAGGACACGGCAAGTTATACATTAACTATCCGATGGTAGAATCTCTGCGCTATACCAAAGAATTGCCAGATAATGATTATTGGCGCTATACAGTAACTCGTCAGAAGTGCCAAGATGAAAGTTTCAAGCAGCAAGTTCACGAGTTCTCTTTCTACAAGTCAAACCTGGAATATCTCGTGCATTCTATCAAGCCTGCAGACAACGAAACCAAGATTCAGCAGAAAGCAGATACAGCCAAGACTAATTGGCTGCACCTTGTCACGATGAACACAAGCAAGGCCAATTACATTTGTAATGATAAAAACGAATTGCCAGTCAAAGAGAATAAACAGAAAGAAATATATGATAATCAACTTGCCAAATATGTAAATTCAAAAGAGTGTAAGGTGGCAATTCTTAATGCCTTTCCTATTTTTATATTTGATTACTTTGGTAGAAAGATAGTCAGTGACAGTAAAGAATCATGATAAAGATATATCTTGATTGGAATATTATCAGCTACCTCAAAGAAGAGAAATACATTGATTTGCGTAACTACATTGAGGAAGTTAAAGAATTCTTTGTTTTCCCTTACTCGAGAGCCCATATCCAAGACTTATATCAATCTAAATCTCCCGCGAACGTTATAAAGTTTGAGCAAGACCTAGATACCCTTACAGATATTTGTCAAACTCATTTACTAGAGTATAATGATAGCATAGATTCTCCATATCCATACGAATGTACACCTCGTCAATATATAGAAAGAGAGTCATTGACTTTACAAGCTTACAAATCTGGATATGATTCAATTATTTTTACGGAACTTATCAAGTCAGTGATGGATGCAACGACATTTGAAAGCATTCGAAATTTTCTTTCTGCTACTCCATTAGAAACTCATATTGAAAATCCTAACAACGGATTTCTTATTTGTAATTTGTGGGACACAATAATATTTTTACTTGACAATTTGTCCTCGATACTAAAAAACAAAAAGCTTGAAGTAGAAATATACAAGTCAATGTGCAAAATTGAAGGAGAAAGAAGTATACAGGAAATGCAGAATATAGATAGTTCTGATATTTTTGATTATTTAAATGAACTATGCGTTTCGAGAACTAACAAGGACTTAACAGACACTATTCTTGCCACTCTCGAAAAGATTAATGGAATAAACAGTTACAACTATTTTCTTGCGGAATATACGACTCTTGCATTTTGTGGCTATAGTCGAGATAAAAATCGGAACATCCTTAACGTTATGACAGATGCGCTTCATGCATATTATGCGATGCGCTGTGATGTACTTGTGACTAAGGATGATGGTATGAGAAAGAAAGCTCAGGCAGAATTCATTCGTTTTAATTCACCGACTAAAATAATCACAATTGAAGAATTACGCACATTTTTAGAAAACGAATTATATTATCAATACAATCTTGATTACATTCAATATGAAGTCATTCCGAAATATTCAAAAGGTGAAGATCGTGGAGGGGGAAAGCTTGCATATAAGAACGTTCCATCTCCTATTATAGGATTGTTCACCAACTGTATTAAAATCCCAAAAGCCCCAAACGCTTTAGCTTTAAAAGTAAATCTTGACCCCAATGGTTACATTTACTATACAGAACTAAAACATTTCTTTAACCTTGTGATGGATAATTTGCCTGATAAGCAAAGAGCTAATTTTCAGAAAGAAATAGTTGACAAGTTCCTTACAAGAGATAAAAGAATCATCCTTTCTATAAGAATAGTCTTCTATTTCAACAAATGGCAAATAAATCTTATTGCAGATCCAGAATCGGATGTTCCTCTTCCTATGTTAATCATCCGAAAGAAACGGAAAATAGTAGTATTGCTTGAAAAAATAATTTCAATATTTCACAATTTACGAGGAACTGAGTAATTCCTATCGAAAAAAAGACATGATAGCAATTAATATTAGAGGTAAATCGCAAATTGTTTGCAGTTTTTTGAGATCTGGGAGTGAGAAATCCAAAAGTTTTGTATATTTGTAGCAGAACAATCATTGATTTATGTCGAACAATCAACAGAATATGATGCTCAACAGGCTGAAAGCAGCCTTAGCTGAACAAGGGAAAACCAATCGTTGGCTATCAGAACAACTTGGCAAGTCAGAGAACACCGTTTCTAGATGGTGGGGTTATAGCCTGTGGCAGAATTTTACTAACGTCATCAATAAAGCCAAAGATTCCTGTATAAACGTAGGACAATCCCTATCAGATCATTTTATTGACGTCAATAAGGTGATAGAGTTGGGAAGTGGTGCACTTCGAAATGTTGATGTAAGAACATTAATAACCTCGACTAAAGAATAGGAATTATGGAAGTCCAAAGAAGAAATAACGACAAAGAGATATTTGCTCCTTTAAAAAATAAGTGGTTAGTATATAAGCCAGAAGAGGAAGTTCGCCAAAAGTATATATGTCGTTTGGTTGATAGCTATGGATACTCCCTAGACCAGATGGATCAGGAGATGCAAGTTTCCAACTCACAACGTGGTCAGGGAGCTGCTCGGGCAGATATTGTCGTTTGGCGCAGTAAAGAAGATAAAGAAACCAAGAAATATCCTTTGATTGTCGTAGAGTGTAAGGCAGAATCTGTCACTATACGTAAGGAGGACTATTATCAAGGCATGAATTATGCATCTTGGGCTCATGCTGATTTCTTTGTTACAACAAATTTGAAGGAAACTCGTATCTTCAAGATTGTCAAAGGACAAATACCTGACAAACTAGATGAAATAGTCGATATTCCTAATGCAGCTAATGCCAACAATAACAAAGAAATAGTAAAATTGTTGAAGCAGACGAAAGCATTTACTCGTGACGAGTTCTCTAAATTGCTTTTTAAGTGCCACAATATTATCCGTAATAATGACAAACTCTCTCCAGAAGCAGCGTTTGATGAAATTAGCAAAATATTGTTTATCAAGATTCGCTATGAGCGTGAGAATGAAGAGGGCCAGATTTTTTCTAAAGAACGTTTTGTTGAGAATAGAAAGGCTTATGAGAAACTGAATAAAGAAATGGGAGTCATAAATGCTATACCTTTCTATCAAAATTTGTTTGAGAAGACAAAGCAACAGTTCGCTCATGATCACCTTTTTGATGATAATGCAAAAATAGAAATACGTGAGAATAGCTTCGAGCAAATTGTTAAAGAACTGGAGATTTATAATCTTTCAACGACTTCGGATGATGTAAAAGGTATTGCTTTTGAGAAATTCCTAGGTAAAACATTCAGAGGGGAGTTAGGACAGTTCTTTACACCTCGCACAATCGTAGATTTTATGGTTTCTGTTCTTGATCCCCAAGAAGGTGAACTGGTTTGTGACCCATGCTGTGGTAGTGGCGGCTTTTTGATAAAGGCTTTCGAATATGTCCGTGAGAAGATAGAAAAAGATATAGAATTCCAAAAAGAGGACATCAAGGCACAATTTTATGGTGATGATTATGATAAGATGTCGAAAAAAAAGAAGCAAGAAATAGAAACTGAAGTATCTCAAGCTTTCGCCTATCTTAATGAGGAACTTAATATCTACAACGAAAAAGGACGCTTGCGTTCCCTTTCTTTTGATTGCATTTATGGTACAGATGCTAACCCACGCATGGCAAGAACTGCCAAAATGAATATGATAATGCATGGGGATGGTCATGGTGGCGTGCATCATCATGATGGTTTACTCAATGTAAATGGAATCTTTGAAAACAGATTTGATATCATTCTTACCAATCCCCCTTTTGGCGCAAGGGTTGAGAAGGATTTGAAAATCTCAGAGGCAGATAAATTTACTGATGAAGTTAAGATTGAGGAATATAAGAAACGGTATGGAAATAAGGAATACGAAAGAGCTTTAAGTCAAGTTAATGATAATGTTGGGAAATCGTTATTAAGCCTTTATAAGATAGATAGCAGTTTGACTGAAGTCCTCTTTATTGAGCGTTGCCTAAACCTGTTGAAGCCAGGGGGAAGAATGGGTATAGTCCTCCCTGAAGGAGTTTTAAATAATGCCAACTTGCAGAAAGCACGTTACTTTGTAGAGGGTAAGGCTAAGATACTTTTAATTGTTTCTATTCCACAGGATGTGTTTATTGCTTCTGGAGCAACAGTAAAGCCAAGCCTTCTTTTCTTCAAGAAGTTTACAGAAGATGAAGCCTCTTTATATTCTCAAATTACACTTCAAGCTCAAACAAACGTTTATTCAAAATATGAGGAGGAGATTAATGAGCTTGATAAGAAGTTGAAGTTAAAAGGTAAAGAAGCACTAACAAAAGAGGAGAAAAAAGTTTGCCGAACTAAGCTAAAAGTTTTACAGGAAAGAATGGATGCAGAAATCAAGTCAATTGTTAAAGAACAATTTGACTATGAAATTCCAATTGCTGAAGTTCAAAAAGCTGGTATAAGCTCTACGGGAACAGAGATTGAAAATGAGCTTATACCATTAGTTAAAGAGTTTACTCCTTATCGTATCATAAATAAGTTATGGGATGTGCCTATTAAGTCCGTCAAATATAGTGCAGAAGATGATGGATCTATATTTCGTATAAGAATGGCAAATGGAGTCGCTTCAGATCCTGAAGCATTTTATAGAATAAAAAAGTAAAGGTTATGCATTCTGACAGATATAACTTTATTAAGTTTATAAGTTACAAGGCATTGTCTTTATGGGATGTTAAACGATATGTGCAGAATCAGATATCGTTTCGAAATGCTGTCAAATTGAACGAGGTGTTGACTCCCTACGTTGAACCTATTGAAAAGAAAGAGTTGCTTTCTAATGAATGGCAGATTATTTCAAAAATCACTTTTTCAGGAGAGTTATTTTTGCGTAATACAAATGAAGCAAATACATTTAGGGGTAATTTATATAAGGTAGGTCCCGATTCTCTCATTTATTCGAAGATAAATGTTAGACACGGTTGTATTTACTATCATCCTATAGATGCTATTCCGTTTGCTGTAAGTTCTGAATATCCTGTGTATAAGATTGATTCAACAAGAGTTCTTGGTGATTATCTTGTTATGGTTATTCAAAGCAACGGTTTTAAATCCATCTTTAATAAAAAAGCAACTGGTATTTCAAAAGCAAGAGTTAAACCGACAGAATTTCTTGAAACAGAAATTCCTATTCCATCACTGTCTATTCAAAAGGAGCTTCTCGGCAGATATAATGATAGCATTTGTGAAGCACAAGAGTTGGAACAAAAGGCTATTCAAATCGAAGAGGGTATAAGGCATTACGCTATAGATTTATTAGGTGCTACGACCAAACAAACCCCGAAGGGACAAGTAGATAAGTTTAAATATTGGAATTTAGTTCATTTCATAGACGTTGCTGAGTGGGGCGTTGATATCATTCAGAAAAAACAAAAAAAAGAGAGCTTCAAATATCCAATAGTTAAGATTAAAGATTTATGTCTATTGGGAAGTGGAGGAACACCATCACGATCGTGTCCGCAGTATTACAAAGGAAATATTCCATGGATAAAGACTGGTGAGGTTCTTAACGAAGAGATTTTTGAAACAGAAGAGCATATTACTGAAGATGCTATTGCTAATAGTTCAGCAAAATTATACCCCAAAGGCTCCCTGATAATTGCCATGTATGGGCAAGGAGATACGAGGGGACGAACCGCTAAATTGGGTATTAATGCAACAACAAATCAGGCATGTGCTGTGTTACATGATATTGATAACAGTATCGTTTCTACAGATTATCTATGGTATTACTTGCAAGGGCGCTATGACGATTTGCGCTCTTTGGCCAGTGGTAATAACCAACCTAATCTCAATGCAGGCAAGATCAATAATTATGATGTGGTTGTCCCGCCTATGGATGTTCAAAATGAAATGGTGGCTCACATTAAAGAACAAAAAGCTTTGGCTAAGCGGCTGAAGCAAAAAGCCCAAGAAGTGAGAAAGACGGCATTAAAAGAATTTGAAAACGTATTATTTGAATAAATAAATCATACAACATGGCATACAGATCAAGATTTTCAAATAAGCCTCTCATACAAAGAGAACAAGATGTCATCCATATCAAAGGGTTAAATAAAGCTAAAGCTGTCTCTCAATTTCTTAAAGCTATACAATATGGGAAGAGAGAGGGATATGATAATTTCTTAATTGATGCTTCAGAATTAGATGAAGGTGTATTCCCAAATTCTGTTGTTGCGATTTCGGCTTTAATTGATTTGTATTTATGTGAAGGAATCAGTTTTGATTTAGGGAAAATACCATCAGCGTTATTAGCAACAAAGTTTATGCAACCTCACCATTTTGATGGTAATTCAGATCATATTCTTAATCGTATTTGGAAGTTTTCTAGTTCTAAGGAAGTATCTGATATTGTCGATGCTTTTAATATAGAACTCAGAAAAGAAGATAGATTTAGTGCAGGTACGATTTCTTCTTTGATGTGGTCCCTAAATGAAGTAATGGATAATGTTCTCATACATTCAGGGGTGGAAACTGGTTATGTAATGGGGCAGATACATAAATCTTCACGAAACATCGCATTCTCTGTTTGCGACTATGGTAGAGGTATTTTTAATTCATTACGTGAATCAAATTTACATAAGCCACGAACAGCTATTGATGCTATTACATTAGCAATAAAAGAGGAAGTCACAAGAGATAGCTCTGTTGGACAAGGGAATGGACTATTTGGACTACATTCTATTATTAGCCAAGGTCAAGGTACACTTGAAATTACATCAAGTGGAGCATCATACAGATTAAGTGGAGGTAAAACCTTTTTAAATAGTAATTTGCCGACACATTCATATAAGGAACCTGGTACTATTGTTGATTTCCAACTTAACTATGGAAAAGATATCTCGTTGGAAAATGCCTTAAAATTTAGAGGGAAAGATTATAGTATAACAGACCTATACATTGAAAATTTTGATGATGATCAAGGGCATAATTATTATTCGGTAAAAGATCATTCAAATGGAACTGGGACACGTGATTCTGCATTAAGAATCAAAAACGAGATTATGAATATAATAACAGAAACGAGGAAACCTGTCATAGTTGATTTCAAAGAGATTGCAGTCATGTCATCTTCTTTTGCAGATGAATTAATTGCAAAATTATTATTGGAACTTGGCTTTTTTCAATTTAACAATTTAATAAAACTACGCGGAATGAACTCTCAAGAACAAAATATTTTACAACGTTCGGTAATACAACGGCTAGTCGATACTTTAAATGAACCAACTAGATTATAATCCTTTGCACTAACTGTTTGTGTAATTATTCCTTTACATATGGGCAAGACAGTAACAACATATTTGATAGACGGAGATCCGAAAGGGACTCAATATGTGTTCATCAGCAATAAGATTTGCCTGATGTATGTGATTCCACGTTCTAATCTTTCTCTTCTGAATGAGAGGCAGGAGTTGCAGACACCAGCATTTTATATTTTGTTGGGTGAGGATGAGGCAACCAAGCCAAAGGCTTACATTGGAGAGACGGAGAATTTCCGTGAACGGGTGAAAGACCATGATAACAAGAAAGCATTCTGGCAAAAGGCATTGCTATTTATCTCGAAAGATGCTGCTATGACTAAGGCTGATGTGCAATACTTGGAGCATCGAGCCATCACAGAGGCAAAGGCTTCAAACACTTTCGTATTGAATGAGAACAAACAAACGCCTAAAGCACCTAATCTTCCAGAATACAGAAAGGATGATATGGAGGGATTCTTTGAAGATGTGAAGTTCCTAACTACTTTCATTGGTTGTAATATCTTTGATGTGGCAAAGCCAAAGGAAGAACATCTGTTCTATACAAAGGGGCGTGGTTGTGACGCCAGAGGCTTCTATGATGCAAACGGATTCACAGTCTTAAAAGGTAGTATTATCTCCAAATCATCTGTCCCATCGTTTACATGGAAAGAGAAGCGTGAG
>JAEEGL013072932.1_pt1 | contig 10623 bp, 11 predicted proteins | sample 9134231 | NCBI WGS metagenome assembly JAEEGL01 (sample SAMN16246548, study PRJNA631951) | gut metagenome | biome: gut microbiome; feature: rumen; material: fiber-attached | host: Bos | place: Iran: Karaj | collected 2018-10 | reverse complement strand
TTTCGACACCGCCCGCTTCTATACCGATAGCGAAGAGAAACTAGGCGTGGCCTTGGAAGGTCGTCGCCATGAGGTGATTATCAGCACCAAGACCGGTGCCACCACCGCGGAGGGCTTCTGGAAGGATTTGGAAACCAGCCTACGGCTGCTGAAGACCGACTATGTCGACCTGTATCAATTCCATAATCTGGCTTTTTGCCCGAAGCCCGGCGACGGCAGCGGCCTCTATGAAGCTATGCTGGAGGCTCGGCAGCAGGGTAAGATACGCCATATCGGTATCACCAACCACCGTCAGCGGGTGGCTATCGAGGCTATCGAGAGCGGTCTCTACGAGACACTCCAGTACCCCTTCAGCTATCTGGCTTCGGAGGCCGACCTCGACATTGTGCGCCGTACCCTCGACGCTGATATGGGCTTCATCTGCATGAAAGGCCTCAGCGGCGGCCTCATCACCCACTCTGCCACTGCCTATGCCTGGCTGGCGCAGTATGAGGTGGCTCCCATCTGGGGTATCCAGAAAGAGAGCGAACTCGACGAATGGCTGAGTTATCAGGAAAACCCGCCGGTGCTTACCGACGAGATGCGGACACAGATAGAGAAAGACCGCCATGACTTGAGCGGCAATTTCTGTCGAGGATGCGGCTACTGCCAGCCTTGCACTGTGGGCATCCAGATACAGGATTGCAACCGCATGTCGCTATTCCTCCAGCGGGCCCCGCACAGCGTCTATGTCACCGACGACTGGCGTTGCGAGATGGATAAGATCGACGACTGCGTCCACTGCGATGTATGTAAAAGCCGTTGCCCCTATGGCCTCGATATTCCCAACCTCTTGGTGAAGAACAAGGCCGACTTCGACAAGGTGTGGGCGGCACGCGGATGAAGCAGATAGCTCATATTGAGACTCCTTTCAAGGAGAAGTTCGGAGTTCCGCGGCAGGCCGGATTGGTCGACTATGAGGCTTGTGTGGTCTTTGAACCTGAATACCGTGTGGCCGAGGCAGTACGTGGCTTGGAAGAGTTTGAGTATATCTGGTTGATATGGAAGTTCCATATGGCCGAACGGGAGACATGGAGCCCCACTGTGCGTCCGCCACGCCTGGGAGGCAACAAAAGGGTTGGGGTCTTCGCCACCCGCAGCCCCTTCCGTCCCAATCCGATAGGGCTATCCTGCGTGCGTCTTGTACGCATTGACTCGGGTCCTGTGCTTGTTGTCGCCGGGGCCGACATGGTCGACGGTACCCCCATACTTGACATCAAACCATATCTGGCCTATGCCGACAGTCGTCCCGATGCACGCTGTGGTTTTGCCCAGCTGTCCCCTCGACCGACGCTGACGGTGGTCGACGGTCACGGATGGCTGCTTTCGCTTCCAGCCGCCCAACGTGAGGTGCTTGTCTCGGTGTTGTCCCACGACCCGAGGCCTCACTATCAGCACGACGCCGGCCGCATCTATTCCATGCCTTTCGACCGGTGGGAGGTGCGGTTTGTGGTCGACGGCGAAATGCTGCAGGTGGTGGAAGTGGTTGTTAAATAATGTTAACTTGGCAACAATAAGCCCTTTTCTTGCATCTATCACATCAGATGAGCATCGATTATGCAAATATCATCAAAGGCTGTCGCCGGCATGATCGGCGGGCGCAGAATGCGCTCTACGATGCCCTTGCTCCGATGGCGATGGGTGTGTGTATGCGCTATGCGCACGACCGCGACGAGGCGCAGGATATGTTGCAGGATGCCATGGTAATCGTGTTTGAGAAGATAGGGGAGGTGAAGGATGCGACGAAGGTTGGTGCGTGGGCCTATCGTGTGGTGGTCAATGAATGTCTGCGGCATTGTCGCAGCCGTCGGCTGGAGTACGAACCGACAGGGGGACTGGAAGAGAATGTGGGACAATTACCACTTGACCCTTTCAGTACCGAGGAGGTGGTGATGGCCCTGCAGCAGCTGACCGTCGCGCAGCGTCTGGTCTTCAACCTTGTCGAGGTGGAAGGCTACACCTATGCCGAGGTCGCCAAACGCTTGAAGAGCAGTGAAGTCAATGTGCGTGTCCTGCTCAGCCGAGCCAAAAGTAGGCTTCGGATGATGCTGGACCCAACGACCCCCACCCCTCATCCCCTCCCTGGGGAGGGGAAGGATTTTGCGTCAGCCTTCCCCTCCCTGGGGAGGGGTTGGGGTGGGGAATAAAAAATAAAGATATGGACCTGAAAGATTATCGTGAGATGCCCGACAAAGGGTTGTTTGACAAGATAGAGCGCCGACTGCGACAGCGTCACATGATGCGGACGGGAGGTGTGGCACTGGCTGTTTTGGTGGCAGGTGGTGCTGCGTGGTTGTTACTGTCGCAACCCACAGAACCAGCGCCGGCTGTGTCGGCCGAAGCCGCCAAGACTTCGCGGGCTGAAATCCAGAAATCCGATCACCTTCCGGCCGGGGCGGGATTTCAGGATTTCGCGAAGCAGGAGGATAAAACAGACCACCGGGAGGCGGCGGCACCTTCATCGTCGAAACCGACGTCGAAAGAGGTCTCGACAATACCGATGGCAGCCTCGTCGCCGACGGGTGCTGCGATGGCGGCTCCCGAGTTGCCCGTAGCAAATGTTGAACCGGCCCAGATGGCTGTGGATGAACTAATTGTTGATAATGAACATGTGGATGATCCGACTGCAGTGCAGACGACGGCACCCAAGGCAGGTATCCCCGGGCAGCAGGCACCTGCGACGGAGAACATCCTCTGGGCACCGAATGCCATTGCCCCTACGGCTGATGTCGACGATGCCAACCGTATCTTCAAAGTCTACTCGAACACCCAGGTGAGCGACTTCCGTATGGTGGTGTACAACCGTGGCGGACGGCAGGTCTTCACCACGAGCGACATCAACCAGGGGTGGGACGCTACCTTTGGCGGTAGCCTTGTGCCTCAGGGCACCTACATGTGGGTGGCCCGTTTCCGTGACTCGGACGGCAATCTGCGTCAAGAAAAAGGATCGATTACCGTTTTGCGCTGAACAGATACATTTTGTTTCTGCCATACAGAATCGCAAGGGGGGATTGCAAAGAGATTTGCAATCCCTTTTGCTTTGTTTTGATTGTTTGATAGTCAGTGATATAGTGCTTTAATATAAACATTATATCTGTCATATCGCTTTTTTTGTGTATTTTTGCACCCGAAATAGCGCCGGCCGTTCTATCGCTCGGCCTCGAATGGACCGAGAGGAAAGTCCGGGCAGCACAGAGCCACCATGCTTCCTAACGGGAAGGCATCCTGAGTAATATTCGGATGACAGCGAGCGCCACAGAAAAGAAACCGCCAGTGGAGGGTGCGCCCTCCAGTGGTAAGGGTGAAAACGCGGGGTAAGAGCCCACGACGGTGTCCGGTGACGGCATCGATGGCAAGCCTCATGGGCTGAAAGACCATGTACACCAGCCAGTCAGCACGCTGACAGCAGGCCGGCTCGCCTGCACGGTTGGGGGGTGGGTTGATTGAGACCGTCGGCGACGGCGGCCCTAGATTGATGATAGAACAAGACAGAACCCGGCTTATAGACCGTCGCTATTTTTTTGAAGCAAAAATGAAGAGACTGTATATCATATTCATCGTGACAACTGCATTGCTGGCAGCCTGCTCGGGACAGTACAAGGGAATGCCGCGTGCCGAGGTGTTGAGTTATCAAACCAATTCGACCTACGGCGGCTTGCATGCATTGGCGGTGGCCTATGCCGAGTCGATCAATGCCGCTGTCAAGGAGGACACCCTGCATCCGGGGATGTATTCCGACTATGCCGTTACGTTGGCGCTAATGGGACATCGGCAGGAGGCTTGTCGCATGTTCAACGCCGAAATCCGTGCCTTCCCCGAGAGCCGCGGTTTGGTGCAACGCATTAAAAGCCGTATGATTCCCGAGATGATGGGCGATACCCTGGCACCATTGCGTGACACAGCCGACTTGGTGCTGTTGCAGAGTTGGGCTTACGATTCGTTGGCAGCCCTCATCCCCCTGCCCAGTGTAGCACCGGTCATCGATAGCACCGACACCGCATGGTTGCGGCAACAGACGCCCGTCGATTCGGTGATGCGTGAAATGCGCCTTACCGCCAACCAGAAACGAGAGCTGTTGGTACAGCAGCAGTTGGAGGCCCAGCGAGCCAAGCAGGCACATTTAGATTCGGTGGCTGCCGCCAAGCAGGCCAAAGTAGATGCCCGCAAGCAAGCCCAACTTGAGCGCCAGAAAGCCAAAAAGCAACAGGAGAAAGACCGTAAGAAAGCCCAGAAAGAACGCAAGAAACAGGCTAAATTGAAGAAGAAGCAGAATATCAAGAAGGGGAAAGGAGGTAAGAAATGAATGTAAGGTGTTGGACGACAGTCCTGCTTACGGCGGTGCTGCTCTTGACAGGCTGCAAGGGCGAGAAGAAACTGACACAATACACAGAGGTGTATCAGGAACGTCCGTTGACGATTTATGTGGCCCCGATAGTCGATCATGCCGAACATAGGGCTGTCCGCACCATAGAGGATTCGGCCTATAATGTGTCGGTCGATATCGCCACGAAACAACTCTACCTCACCGCCTCCGACCCGCTGGTGGTGGCCGGCTACTATGTGCTTGGTCCGTTGGCATCGGCCCAGATTGCCGCCACCGAAACCCGCTCGGTGAAACAGTTGCACGATGAAAATATCAACGACTATGCTACCGACCTGGGTGTCGACGCTATTCTTTTCCTCACGGTCAAGAGCTGGAACAACACCCACAACTCGTGGAGCGTGGAGGTGGAATACAGCCTACGTTCGACCCATACCGGAAGCGAGGTGATGCATACGGCCGTCAGCGCCACAAAGTTGCTTCACACCGACTTCAAAGGTAAACCGAAACCGCTGCCTGATGATTTGGCTTTTGCCAAGCAGTATGGTTGCGACTTGCAGACCGCACAACGTTGCCGGTTGGTCGAGACGGTCAATAAGTTTGTCCTCAAGGACCTGCCTGTCGGTAGCCGTGCCCGTGCGCTGAGTTTCGAACAGAAACTGCCTTCTCATCTCGAATACCTCACCCTCTATATCAACCCTGACGGTAGTGTCATGGTGGTGCCCGCCGACGAATAGACCATGAAGATTGAAGTATCGCTCACGCCGGCTCTTTATCCACACCGTACCCTCAAAGAGCATCACGCCACTGTTGCCATCGACCTGCTACGAGCCACTACGGCAGTATGTGCCGCATTCCAGGCCGGTTGCAGTGCCATTGTGCCGCTCGATACCTTGGACGGTCTTGCGCCTTACCGCCAGCGAGGCTACCTTCTGGCTGCCGAACGCAACGGGGCGAAAGTGGGTGATGCCGAGTATGGCAACTCGCCCACGGAGTATCTTCGCCACGACCTGACGGGTGTCAGGTTGGCATACAGTACCACCAATGGAACGATAAGTATCTTGCGCTCGGCCGATGCCGAGGTGTCGCTTGTAGGTGCTTTCGCCAACCTCTCGGCTTTGTGTGATAGGTTGCTCGCAGATAATCGCGATACGGTATTGCTCTGTTCGGGCTGGAAAAACGACTTCTGTCTTGAAGATACCTTGGTGGCGGGAGCTATCATCGACAAGCTCACTTCGTGCACTCCGCTGGGCGACGCCGCCACGATGGCACAAACACTATGGCAACAGGCCAAAGCCGACCCATACGCTTTTTGCCGCAATGCCACCCATGTGCACCGCCTCGAACGTATGGGGGCTCACGACGACATTGTTTTTGCTTTCAAACAAGACACCTGCCCCGTGGTGCCTGTGCTTAAAGACGGTCTGTTGACGTTATGAGGAAAGCCGTTTATAGCATGCTGTTACTCATGTTGTTCCTGCCCGTGCAGGCGCAACAAGATACCGTTGGTCTTAGTCCGTGGAACCATGTATGGTCACCGGCCACCGGCACACTGCTCGTGGCTACAGGTTCGGCATTCACTTTTGTGCCCGAGATGAAGAATATGGCTGTAGACTTGCGCGACGCCATCCAGGCCGATGGTCACGAAAGGCTGCTGTTTGACAACTATCTGCAATACCTTCCGGCCATCACGGCACCGGTGTTGAACCTGTGTGGCGTGGAGTCGAAACATGGTTTTCGCAAACTGCTGCTGCTCGAAGGCGGCAGCTATCTGCTGGGTTCCACGCTGCTTTATGCCGGAAAATACGGCTTGGGAGTGCTCCGACCCGACGGCAGGGCCCGCACCAGCTTCCCCAGCGGTCACACTTTTACGGCTTTCACCGGTGCCGAAGTGTTACGTCATGAATATGGCGACGACTACCCCTGGCTGGTGGTGGCCGGCTATGCCGTTGCTACGTTGGTCGGCGCGATGCGCATCTACAACAACCGGCACTGGGTGGGCGACGTGCTTGCCGGTGCAGGGCTGGGTATCCTCAGCGTTAATCTGACTTACTGGATTTTTGATAAACGTTAAACTAATCACGAATATGTCATTTCTTACATTCAAGAATCTCAAAGGCGACCTTTTCGGCGGTGTTACCGCCGGCATTGTCGCGTTGCCGTTGGCGCTGGCCTTCGGAATACAAGCTTTCAGCGGCATCGGTCCCGATGGCGCATCGATCGGCGCCTATGCCGGTCTCGTCGGAGCCACCCTGCTGGGCTTCTTTGCCTCGCTCTTCGGAGGTACACACAGCCAGATCAGCGGCCCTACGGGTCCTATGACGGTCATCAGCGCCACCCTTGTCACCGGAGCTTTCACCGCCCCCGGCGGCAACCTCTCCACCGTCTTGGTTTCGATGGCGCTGGCAGCCATCTTCTGCGGCCTGTTCCAGATACTTTTCGGCCTCATCAAGATAGGCAAGTATGTGCGCTACATACCTTATCCTGTCCTCAGCGGCTTCATGTCGGGCATCGGCGTCATCATCATCCTGCAGCAGCTCTATCCGCTTGTCGGACAAAGCAAGGGCGGCTCTATGATCGACCTGCTCGCCGGCCTGCCCGAGGCGGTGACCCACACCAGCCTCACAGCCCTCCTGCTGGGCATAGGCACGGTGGCCGTCATCTACCTTTTCCCGCTGCTCACCAAGAAGGTGCCCTCCACGCTGGTGGCCCTCATCGTGATGACCGTCGTCTCGCTCTTTATCGACATGGAGGGTGTCGCCACCATCGGCGCGATACCCTCGGGCCTGCCCATGCCCTTCTTCGCCAGCAGCCAGGTCGACCTCGGTTCCGTCAACTGGGGTTCCGTGCTCACGGCAGCCCTCATCCCGGGACTCACCCTGGCGGGCCTGGGTTCCATCGACACGCTGCTCACCTCGGTGGTGGCCGACAACATCACCAAGACCAAGCACGACAGCAACCGCGAACTGATAGGGCAGGGCATCGGCAACGCCATGGCCGGCCTCTTCTGCGGCCTTCCGGGCGCCGGCGCCACCATGCGCACCGTGGTCAACGTCAAGAGCGGCGGCCGCACCCAGCTCTCGGGCATGGTCCACGCCCTGCTGCTGCTGGCCATCATGCTCGGCCTCGGGTCGGTGGTCCGTTATGTGCCGCTGTCGGTCCTCGCCGGCATCCTCATCACCGTCGGGTGGGGCATCATCGACTTCCGTGGTTTCAAAGACCTGCCCAAGATACCGCGTGCCGACGCCGTGGTGCTCATCGTCGTCTTCCTCGTCACCGTCTTCGTCGACCTCCTCACCGCCGTCGGCATCGGCATGGTCATCGCCTGCGTCCTCTTCATGAAGCGCGCCTCCGACCTCGTCGAGGGCGGCTACAGCAGTCAGGAACTCACCAACTTCGACAAAGAGAGCCCCTGGGACGACGAGCACGGCATGCCCGACACCGTGGCCCACAAAATCTACGTCCAGCGCCTCAACGGACCCGTCTTCTTCGGCACCATCAACCGTTTCAAGGAGGTGATGCAGACCGTCCCCGACGACGCCAAGATCGTCATCATCCGCATGCGCCTGGTCAGCTTCATGGACCAGAGCGGCCTCTACGCCATGGAGGAAGCCATCAAGGACATCCAGGCCCGCGGCACCCAGGTGCTGATGACCATCATCCAGCCGCAACCCATGTACATGCTTCGCACCCACAGGGTCATCCCCGCCGTCGTCCCCGAGGAGCACACCTTCCCCGACTTCGAATCGTGTACAGACTATCTCCGCAACCAATTGGAAAAACAAAAAAACTAATTTCTAATTTCTAATTTCTAATTCCTAATTTCTAACCATGGGAAGAGCATTCGAATACCGCAAAGCGCGCAAGCTGAAGCGGTGGGGTCACATGGCCCGCACATTCACCAAGATTGGCAAGGAAATCGAACTGGCCGTCATCGCTGGCGGCCCCGACCCCTCGAGCAACCTGCGCCTGCGCCTGCTCATGCAGACCGCCAAGAGCGAATCCATGCCCAAGGACAACGTCGAACGCGCCATCAAGCGCGCCACCGAGAAAGACCGTTCCGCCTACAAGGAAGTCGTCTACGACGGCAAAGGGCCCCACGGCGTGGCCCTTGTCGTCGAGACCGCCACCGACAACCCCACCCGCACCGTGGCCAACCTCCGCGCCGCCTTCGTCCGCGGCAAGGGCGAGCTGGGCACCATGGGCATGAACGACTTTCTCTTCGAACGCAAATGCTCCTTCGTCGTCGCCTGGCGCGACGACATCGATATGGATGAACTCGAACTCGAACTCATCGACTGCGACATCGACGAGGTGTTCCGCGACGAGGACGAAATCTTCATCTATGCCGACTTCGCCAACTACGGACCCATATCCAAATTCCTCGAAGACAAAGGGCTGGAGATTAAGAGCTTCAAGTTTGAGCGCATCCCGCTCACCATGCGCGAGCTCAGCCCCGAGCAGCAGGAGGACGTCAACGGCCTCATCGAACGCCTGGAGAACGACGACGACGTGGTCAACGTGTTCCATAATATGGCATGATGCAGTGTTCAGTGTTTAGTGTTTAGTGTTCAGTGTTTAGTTATGCTACGCAGAATAAAGTATCGCTAAACACTGAACACTGAACACTGAACACTGAACGCTAAACGCTAAACACTAAACACTGAACACTAAACACTAAACACTGACTTATAGTCTTCGACCCAACCGGGCGACCATACCGCTCTTCCAGGCGGCGTAGTCGCCTTGTTTTATGTGCCCGCGCGCCTCGCCAACGAGCCACAGGTAGAACTTGAGGTTGATTATCGAACAAATCTGCAGACCAAGAATCTCCTCGGCCCTGATCAGGTGGTGGAGATAGGCGAGGGTGTATCCGCGGTAGATGGGCTCGAAGCAGGTCTCCCACTTCTTGTTTTTGATGTTGATGGTGCCTTCGGCGGTGAAAAGCAGTCCGTTGCGCCCGTTGCGGGTAGGCATCACGCAGTCGAACATGTCGACGCCGCGCTCGATGGCCTCGAGCAGGTTCTGCGGCGTGCCGACACCCATCAGGTAGCGGGGCCGGTCCTTGGGCAGGATGGCGTTGACCACCTCGATCATTTCGTACATCTTCTCGGTGGGTTCACCCACGGCCAGACCGCCGATGGCGCAACCCTCGGGGTCTTTGGAGGCTATGTATTCGGCTGATATTCTGCGCAAGTCGGCATATTGGCAACCCTGCACAATGGGGAAGAGGGCCTGATGGTGGCCGTAGAGGGGTTCGGTCTCGCTGAAACGGGCTATGCAGCGGTCGAGCCAGCGGTGGGTGAGGTTCATGGCTTTCTCGGCGTAGCGGTGGTCGCTGTCGCCGGGGCAGCACTCGTCGAAGGCCATCATGATGTCGGCGCCTATCACGCGCTGTATATCCATCACGTTCTCGGGGGTGAAGAGGTGTTTGCTGCCGTCGATATGGCTGCGGAAGGTGCATCCTTCCTCTTTCAGCTTGCGGTTGGCGGCCAGCGAGAACACCTGGAAGCCGCCGCTGTCGGTCAGCAACGGGCGGTCCCAGTCGTTAAACTTGTGAAGTCCGCCGGCTTGCCGCAGGATGTCGCATCCGGGGCGCAGGTAGAGGTGATAGGTGTTGCCGAGTATTATCTGAGCCTTGATGTCGTTTTTCAGCTCGTGCTGGTGCACGGCCTTTACGCTGCCGGCAGTTCCCACGGGCATGAAGATAGGGGTCTCGATGTCGCCGTGGTCGGTATGGATAACGCCGGCGCGGGCGTCGCCGCAGGTGGCTTGGAGGTCGAAGGTGAGACGGTCAATCATGATTCTCTCTTTATGTGTAGGAAGCTCGTTCATCGGTTCGCAAGGGCAGCCTTGAGCTTGTCGGCGATGCGGGCTTCGAGGGGGACGGTATTGTAGTCTTGCCAGAAACTGTCGGAGGCGTTGCCTTGGCCGAAAATATCATGGTAGAAGAGGTCTGTGCCGCTGGCAGCATGGATGGTGGACTCGAGGAAGTCGGGTTCGGCAGGTCGCATGTCTACGAGGGTCCATACGGTGTAGTCCTCGACCAGGTGGTCGGTGACGATGTCGCGGAAGGTGCTGTAGACCGCGTTGTCGATGACGGCCTCTTTGGGCGGGATGGTCCGGCTGGCATGCGACACCATACTGAAGACCATTGTGTAGCGTCCGTTGACTTTGGCGTAGTCGTATTGCTGGTGGCGGTAGGGGATGATGACGCCGCCAAGGACACGGTTCAGCGGCCAGGGAAGGGTGATGGTGTCGGA
>JAEEGL012429723.1_pt1 | contig 10623 bp, 8 predicted proteins | sample 9134231 | NCBI WGS metagenome assembly JAEEGL01 (sample SAMN16246548, study PRJNA631951) | gut metagenome | biome: gut microbiome; feature: rumen; material: fiber-attached | host: Bos | place: Iran: Karaj | collected 2018-10 | reverse complement strand
CTTTGCCTAAGTTGGTGTTCTTCTTCCATGAGGCGCACATGCTCTTTGACGGAACCTCGAGGGCGCTTCTGGATAAAATTGAACAGGTCATCCGACTGATCCGCTCGAAGGGCGTGGGCATCTATTTCATTACCCAGAGTCCCACTGATATTGCTGAAAATATCCTTGGGCAGCTGTGCAACCGCGTGCAGCATGCCCTGCGTGCCTATACGCCGAAGGATCAGAAGGCGGTGAAGACGGCTGCCGACACCTTCCGTGCCAATCCTGAGTTTAAGACCGATGAGGCCATCATGAACCTTGAAACGGGCGAGGCCCTTGTGAGTTTCCTCGACGAGAAGGGTGCTCCCAGCGTGGTGGAGAGGGCCAAGATTCTGTTCCCGCTGTCGCAGATTGGTGCCATCACAGAAGGACAACGACTCGACCTGATTAAGCAGAGCCGTATCTATGGCAAGTATGACACACCAGTAGACCGCGAGAGTGCCTACGAGCAGCTCATCCGTGAGGCCGAGACACAGTTGCAGGAGGTGGAAGAAGAGTTGCCTGCAACATCGAAGAGGGCCGAGAAGGAACCGAAGGAAGAGAAAAAGAAGCCGGGCATTATGAGTAAGGTGTGGAAGGCTGTGCTTACGGCTGTCACCTCAACGCTGGCCACCGTGCTGGGCACCTGGGTGAGCAACAAGGTGTCGGGCAAAACGTCGAAGCCGAAGACATCGGCCAAGGAGAAGGTAGTGAAGAATGCAACCAGTGCTGCCACGCGTACAATCACTAAAGAACTGACGCGTGACATACTGGGGAATCTCGTAAAATAGACTAAGAGTTGAGAGTTGAGAACTTGAATTCTCAACTCTCAGTTTTTATTTCGTTGTCTTTGTAGAATAACGGACGGACATGGTGGGGCTGTAGGTGTTGAGCAGCGTCAGAATTACCGTACCCTTGTAGTTTTCATAGAAAGCCTCTTTGTGCAGGTCGCCGCTGTGGCGCATGGTGGGCCATCCGAAGTCTTTTTCCAGCTCGTCGTGGCGTGCCTGCCACAGGTTGCTGGTCGAGTCGTTATAAGTGGCAACATACTCTTCCAGAATGTCGCTGATGGTGTCCTTCTGGTGATAGATGGTCACCTTGAGGTTGTTGGCGATGGTATCCACCAGTACATAGTTGGTCTCGCCTGTGTGGAAGGTGTCGAGTGCCAGTCCCTGTTCCTGCAGCGAGTCGCACATGGCTTTGGCCGAAGTACCCATGCTGATGCCACGGAAGTTCAGGTATTCGCGTTCTCCGCTGCATGCCAGCAGCATGGCGGCAACTGCCACAAGGGCAAACATCATTTTCTTCATAGTCGTTGTTGTTTTTTTTAATGTGAATATTTAACTGTGACAAAATTACAACACTTTCCCCATACGCGCGCAAACCATTATATATTATTAACAAAAAAGACTGGCCAAACGTATGAAAAGCAAAAAGCCACGCTTCACAGCGGGGCTTTTCTTGATCATTTAAAAACTAAATTAATCAACCATAAACCTTAACCATTAAAATCTTTTTGCACTGCAAAGATACTAATTATTTTTGTTATCCAAGGTCGAATTAAGATGAATTAAGGTTGAAAAAACGTGATTTAGCGTATTTTCCACCCAAAATAACGTTTTTTCAACCCTTTTGTCTTATTTTTGTTCACGCTTTTTGCAAGATTGGACAAAATGTTGTAATTTCGCATGCTGAAGATGAACGCGTTTTTAATCATACTGACGTTATTGGCTGTAGCAGGGGTTGGTTTCATGGGATGGCAGCTCCACAGGCGCAGTGTGCGTCTGGCGAATCGACTGCAACTGGAGCGCGCCTTTACCAACATCAGCCATGAGCTGCTCACGCCGCTCACGGTGGTGTCGGCTTCCATTGAACGGATGCGCAGTCAGGAGGCGCGCTTCGCGTCGGACTATGCGTTGATGGAACTGAACATAGACCGCATGGTCAGGCTGCTGCAGGAGATACTGGAGACGAGCAAGTCGCAGGCTGGTCAGCTGAAGCTGCTTGTGTCACAGGGCGATGTGATGCAGTTCATCAGTCAGACGGCCCTTTGTCTGGAACCGCTCATGGCCCGTCACGGCCAGACATTTACCATTCAGTGTACACCGAAGTCGATGATGGGCTGGATAGACACCGACAAGCTAGACAAAATCATCTATAATCTACTGTCGAATGCTGCTAAATATACACCACAAGGCGGTCGGGTGGCCCTTGACGTGCATACCAACAAGACCTACGACCATGTGATCATCAAGGTCATCGACAACGGAATTGGACTGTCTGAAAAACAGTTGAAACACCTGTTCCAGCGTTTCTATGACGGCGACTACCGCAAGATGAAGACCATCGGTACGGGACTGGGACTTCCGCTGACGCGTGACCTGGTCTATCTGCACGGTGGAAACATCGAGTGCGAGAGCCGACAGGGCCAGGGCACCACGTTCACAGTGACGCTTCCCATCAGCAAAGAGGCCTTCCTGCCTTCGCAAATCGACGACAGTCAACAGTTCGACCTCGCGAAGTCGCGTTCTGCTATCCTCGACATTGCTCATTTGCTGCCTGAGATTGAGGAACCTGAACCCAAGACCTTGCTTGAGACAGCCGACGATGACACCTACCGCATTCTGCTTGTTGAAGACAATATTGAGCTGCTCATGCTTATGCGTACGTTGCTCAGTGGGCGCTATCATGTGAACATTGCACAGAACGGACGCGAGGCTTTGGAGATTGTTGAGCGTGAAGATCTCGACCTTGTAATTAGCGACGTGATGATGCCTGAGATGGACGGCAATGAGCTGACGGCTCAAATTAAGGCCAACCCCAACACCAGTCATCTGCCAGTCATTCTGCTCACGGCCAAGACACAGGAGGAAGACCGCAAGCAATCGCTGCTCATCGGAGCCGACGACTATATTACCAAGCCGTTCCGTATGGGTGATCTGGAGCTTCGCATCAATAATATTATTGAGAACCGCAAGCGTGTGCGCCGTGAGTATAAGTCACAGACCGTGGAGGAAACACGACTGAAGACACAGGTGGCCGCACCAACACCCGACGAGGAGTTCCTGCACCGAGCCATTGACTGTGTCTATGAACATTTGGGCGACAGCGACTTCGACCGCGATGCATTCGCCCGCGAGATGGGTGCTTCGGCTTCTACGCTCTACAACAAGCTGCGCTCCATCACGGGACTCAACGTGTCGGCCTTCATTCGCGACATCCGCATGAAAGAGGCCCGTCGTATGGCTCAGACGCAGCCCGACCTGCGTGTGTCCGACTTGGCCTACAAGGTGGGATTCAAGGATCCGAAGTACTTCTCTACCTGTTTTAAGAAGGAGTTTGGCATGCAACCCAGCGAGTTTATTGAGCAGATGGGAGCGCTGTAGTGTTTTTTTCTCTTTCAAGGTTGAAAAAGGTGTCGGAAAATTTTGCTATGACAGAAAAAAACTATACCTTTGCATAACATATAAACACATATTATCCAACCTTTGCCTTAAATTGATACTACGAAAAGAAACACATGGAAGTGCGGATCGGCAACGAGACGCACTTTTGATATATTATAATAGTGGTGAGAATAAGCGGGTCAGGCTTTCCATGAGCCGCACTGTGAAACGGGGTGACATGCGTCCGGGCAGTTCAGTGAAGGACGTGGCGTTTTGCTCATCGGCCAGGAAAAGGTCGCGCATCTTGCAAGCCGTTTCTTCATCATAGAAGAACACGTTTGCCTCAAAATTATTCTCAAAAGAGCGGAAATCAATGTTTGTTGAGCCGCAAGTGGCAATATTGTCGTCGCTCACTAAAAGCTTGGAGTGCAGGAAACCAGCCTCATAGAACGACACATGGATGCCTGCCTCGTGGGCTTCGCGCAGATAGGAACGGCTGGCCCAGTCGGTAAAGCGGGCATCGCTGCGTCCTGGTACCAACAGGCGCACGTCGACACCTGTGGCTGCTGCCGTCTTCAGAGCAAACAGTATGACACCGGTGGGCAGAAAGTAGGGCGTTTCCATATAGATGTAACGCTTGGCGGCCAGGATGATGCGCAGATAGCCCTGCATGATGTCGGGATAGGGCGACGTGGGATTGGCTGTGACGGTCTGTAGGAGTGACGGCCCGCCCTCTACGGTTGGAACGGGATAGTACTTGCGGTCACTCAGCAGGGTACGGTCTACGAAGTACCAATCTATGAGGAAAGTCCGTTGCAGCGAGTAGACACCACGCCCTTCTATGCGCACCATGGTGTCGCGCCAAGGCTGTCCTTCGAGTGTTCCTTTCACGTAGCGCAGGGCAATGTTCATGCCGCCAATATAGCCGACACGTCCGTCGATGATCACCAGTTTGCGGTGGTTGCGGTAGTTGGCCTTGCTCGTAAATTTCGGGAACCTTACGGGCAGGAACGAAACAACCTCGATGCCGGCTTCGCGCATGCGTTCAAAAAAACTGCTCTTCACACTCCAGCAGCCTACGTCATCGTAGATGATGCGTACTTCCACACCCTTGCTGGCTTTTGCGATGAGTGCATCGGCTATCAGACGGCCCAATGGGTCGTCTTCGATGATGTACATGTCGATGTGGATGTGGTTCTGAGCTTCAACAATGTCGTGCAGCAGGGCAGGGAAGAACTGATAGCCGTTAGTGAGCAGCTGCACCTGGTTGTTGTTGAAGGGCAGTGAGAAGTTCTGGTTGATAAACTGGTTGATGATGGTCTGGTGCTGTTCGGGCAGGTGCAGGTCGGTCTGCTCCACAAACTCAAGCATGCTGCGCTTCGTGAGCTGGTCCATGCTGCGTCGGCTCACCATGCGTTCCTTCCGAGTATTTACACCGAAGAACAGGTATGCCACAAAACCTATGACGGGAACAAAATAGATAATCAGTGCCCATGCCATCGTCTTGGCAGGCTGTCGGTTGTCCATGACTACATGAATGACCGCCGTGATGACGATCACCTGATAGAGAATGAATACCAGACCTCCGACGCTCATGGGCTTATTGAATGTTGATGAGTTTGTGGGTTTGTAGCGACAACTGCCATTTGGGATGTCGCAGAATGTATTCCACGCATCGTTTCATGATGTCGGCATTTCGCTGTGGGTCGCCAGTGTCGCAGGGCTGAAGATAGAGGAAATGAGGAAGTGGCAAATGAGATATGATGGTTTCAGGATTGGTGTCTTCTTCAAATACGATTTTGATTTCATCGGGCTGACGAGTCCATTTCTCATCACCCATTTCTCCTTTCCTATTTTGCTTTGGTGACACCGTCAGCCAGTCCAGGTTCTTTGGAGACGGGCGGGTGCCGTTGCTTTCCATGGCCACTTCATAGCCCTTGCTGTGCAGCAGCTCGACGAAAGCTTCGTCGGCCTGTAGGGTGGGTTCACCGCCGGTGAGCACCACGAAACGGGCAGGGTAGGGGGCAATGGCTTGAAGAATGTCTTCGTCGCTCATTTCCTGATAGCTGTCAAACTCCGTATCGCAGAACGAACAGCGCAGGTTGCATCCTGCAAAACGGATGAAGATGGCTGCACGTCCTGTGTTGCGGCCTTCGCCCTGTAGTGAATAAAAGATTTCGTTAATCCTCTTCATAGGCAGCCATGTTTCCTTCGCTCTCCTGAACGAAAGCCTTGTAGCATTGTGGAATCTGCTCTACACACCAGCGTGCAATGTTCTCAGCCGTGGGGTTGAAGGGCAGCACATCGTTCAGGTTCTTGTGATCAAGCTTTTCTTTGATTTTGCGTTTCAATTCTGTAAAGTCAACGACCATGCCGTTCTGGTTCAGCTCACGTGCCTTGCAAAACAGGGTGATGACCCAGTTGTGGCCATGCAGTTGTGAGCACTTGCTTTCGTAGTCAAGGACCAGATGGTGGCTGGCCGATACTTCTAATTTCTTTTGGATGTAATACATTTGGTTTACAATTTACATATTTCGTTTTAAACAATGAACTCGCGTCCCAGGCGTTTGGCCAGTTCGTCGCACAGTTCTTTGGTATCCTTATGTTCTTGTAGCAGTTGCTTGATGACCTGCAGGTCGCTGCCTGCAGTTATGAGTTTTTGTTGAATGTCCTTCAGATGATTCTTGAGTAGGTCGAAGCGATAGGTCATGACCAGTTGGAGTACACGCTGGCGCAGACTGTCTTCGCGTGGTGTCATGACAAAGCGGCCGCCTAACTGATAGCGGTCGATGGCCAGGCGGGTGGCCAGTTGGCTGATGTTCATGTCGGGATGGCTGCAGAAATAGCTCTCAGCTTTGAATCCCGGTTCTTGAGCATGGGCCACGGCTTCTTGCAGCATCTGATTGTGCAGAGGTGAAGAGAAACACAGATTGTCCTGTGAGAGGTCAAAGTCTATGTACTGTGCCACTGTAAGCGAGATGTTCTGTCCGTCTTCGGTCTCAATGCCTTCATAGATAATCTCATCGCCGTGTCTCACAATCTCACGCATGAGCAGCAATTCCACAGTCGAGGCTTGTTCCTGTGGCGTGTGCAGCGTGAGCGGTGCCGGTGTCTTGGCTGGCGTGTCCTGTGGCACAGCCTCTTGTCGTCGTTCCTCGCGTTCGCGCTCCTTGTCCTTTTCTTCCAGGTTCTGCCTGATGTACTTGTTCATCTCGGCAATCAGCGTCTGTTCCTTCATGCCGACACGGTGGGCAAAGTCTGTCAGGTAGGTGGAGCGCAGAATCTGGTCGGGAATGACCGAGATGCTCTTCACAATACCGCCCATGGCTTCCGACCGCTTCACCGGGTCGCTCTGATTCTCCACCGTAAGATGGCTTTTGAACGAGATGAAGTCCGTCTGGTTCTCTTCAATGTATTTCTTCAGATCTTCCGTGCTGTGCTTCCGCGCAAATGAGTCGGGGTCGTCGCCGTCGGGCAGTAGCAGCACTTTGATGTTCATGCCTTCGGCCAGCAGCATGTCGGTGCCGCGCATGGCAGCATGAATGCCGGCCTCGTCACCGTCGTAGAGCAGGGTTATATTGTTGGTGAAGCGATGAAGCATGCGTATCTGGTGCATGGAAAGTGCTGTTCCGCTGTTGGCCACTACGTTCTCGATGCCTGCCTGATGCATGGCGATGACATCTGTATAGCCTTCGACCATGAACACGCGGTCTTCCTTCACTATGGCTTTCTTGGCCTGATAGATGCCGTAGAGTTCCCGTTCCTTGTGGTATATCTCCGAGTCGGGCGAGTTCACGTACTTCTGTGCCACACCCTTTGTCCTAGAGTCAAGCAGTCGGCCTCCAAAGGCCACGACCTTACCACTTATATTAAACCACGGGAAGATGACACGGCCACTGTATCGGTCGTAAACGCCTTTCTCGTTTTCTATACACAGTCCTGTCTTGACAAGAAACTCTTTCTGGTAGCCTTTTGCCGTAGCTGCGGTGTTCAGGGCGTCGCGCCGTTGCAGGGCATAGCCCAGCTGGAACTTCTCGATGATGTCGTCGCGTATGCCACGGCTGCGGAAATACTGTCGCCCGATGGCAATGCCGTCGGGGTCGTTCTTCAGCATGTCGTGGAAGTAGTCCTTGGCCCATTCGTTGACCACGAACATCGACTCCCGTTCGCTCTGTTCCTTCCGTTCCTCGTCGGTCAGTTCCTTCTCTACAATCTCAATGTTGTATTTCCTGGCCAGCCATTTCAGTGCTTCAGGATAGGTAATCTGCTCGTGTTCCATGAGGAAGCCGGCAGGCGTTCCGCCTTTTCCGCAGACAAAGCAGTGGCAGATGTTCTTGGCAGGCGACACCATGAACGACGGGTTCTTGTCGTCGTGGAACGGGCACAGCCCCTTGTAGTTCACGCCGCTCTTGCGAAGCGTCACAAACTCGCTCACCACGTCGACAATCCTTGCCGCGTCAATGATTTTGTCTACTGTCGCTCTGTCAATCATCTTTTTTCACTTGTCACTTCTTCAGATACTTGGCCAGCGGGTGGTTGCTCTGTCGCAGTCCCTTGGCAAAACTCTGAGCATTCATCTGTGCGCCGTTCTTCGAGGTGTGGGTGTGGTCTTTCTTGAAATAGATGGCCCCCGCCTTCTCTTTCAGTTCGGCAATCTTCTCATGGGCTTTCTCTCTGTCTTCTGGCAGACTCTTCACGGCAAACTTCTTGTCGAGGAAGTCGGCCGATATGTTGTGCAGGTCAATGAAGTCCACACCTGTTTCATCGACCACCTCACGATACCACTTCCCATAACTGCCGTCGCGTCGTTCCACCTTGCCGCCCGGCCATTCGTTGCGTGGTGTCAGTGAAACGAGAATGGGTGTGGCACCTTTCTCTCTTACGTCGTCAATCATCTTCTTCAGATACCATCCGAAACTATACACCACCTCATAGGTGCCGTTGTCCATGTGACACACTGTAAAGGTATCCCTTGTTCCGGGAATCACGCCACGTGCATTCTTGTCGGTCAGCGGACAAATGTCGTTATGGCCGAATTCAATAGTGACGAAGTCACCGGGTTGCAGCGAGTTGTAGACTCTTTCCCATTTTCCTTCGCGAATAAACGAACGAGTGGAACGTCCGGCACTGGCAGCATTGATAATTGTGATTTTCGTTGAGTCGAACACCGTTTTGGCTTGCGAAGCCCAGCCCCACATGCCGTCATCGTCGTTGTCGTTGTTCTTTACCGTTGAGTCGCCAGTGAAGAAGACCACGGGCTTTTTCCTTGATTTGAGTGGAAACACCTGTGGCTCCACATCCTTCATCATCTGTTGCAGGGGTGTCAGTTGTGGGTTGTGACTTTCCCAAATGCCTTCAGCAGCACTGCGGGCGTTCATCTCGGCACCGAATTTCGACGTATGGATCTTGTCGCCCAGGAAGTGGTACTTTTTCTTCCACGGACTGTACGAGTCCAGTTTCTGCCCTGAGCGCTCATTCAGATCCACGAACGGAACTCCTTCAATGGCAGCCACGTAGGCAGCCCATTCTGTTTGTGGCTTGCGGATGGTCTTTCCCGTTTTCTCGTCGTAGGCATCGCGCGGTGTCAGCGACATTAGAATAGGATTGGCACCGGCTGCCCTTATCTCATTGATATATTTGCGCAGGTAGTTACCATAGCTGTAGACCGTGTCCTGTCGCTGTGTGCGCTGGTTGAACCCCACGTAGCATGTGTCGGGGTCTACACCGGGAATCACAGCACGGGCACGCTTCTGGTCGAAGAACTCACCGTTGTCGTTGTGCCCTATTGAGACGATGACCCAGTCGCCCTTCTTCAGTGCCTGGCGCACAGCAGGCCACAGGTCGGTGTAGAATGTGCGGGTCGACATGCCCCCCAGAGCCTGATTCTCTACTGTGATTTTGCTTTCGTCGAAATATTTGTTGGCATAGTATCCCCAGCCCCACTGGCCGTTCGACCCGTCGCCACGGGTGCCGTTGCGCATGGTTGAGTTGCCGATGAGAAAGAGCACAGGGTTGCTGCCTCTTCTCGTGGTGCCCGGCTTGGGGCGCGACATGAGCGCCTTTGCAATAGAGTCGGGCGTGTTGTCGACCACCTTGTTCACGTCCTCAATCGGATTTGGCAGGTTGTCGAAGTCTTGAGCGCCTGCCGTCAGCAGTATGGCGGCTGCGCAGATGGTCATAAGTAGTCGTTTCATGCTTGTTTTGTTCATCATGTAGTTTTCGGTGCAAAGGTACAACTTTTTTCCCAATTGTCTGCATTCTTGCCGAATATTATATTGCACAAACCATTTAAAATGTGCACGTTTAGCGGCCGAATGTGCACATTTTGTTGTTTTTACTTTGTCACACCAACAATTTGTTGTACCTTTGCACCCGCTTTCTGAATATATAGAAGCTTAATTTTTACACATTTATATATTTTATGGCATTAAAGATTGTTGTGCTGGCCAAGCAAGTGCCAGACACCAGAAACGTGGGAAAGGACGCCATGACCGCCGAAGGTACGGTGAACCGCGCTGCCCTTCCCGCCATCTTCAACCCAGAAGACTTGAACGCTTTAGAGCAGGCACTCCGACTGAAGGAGCAGAATCCTGGCTCAACTGTTGGCATCCTCACGATGGGTCCTCCGCGTGCAGGTGAAATCATCCGCCAGGGACTTTATCGTGGCGCCGATACCGGTTGGTTGCTTACCGATCGTCTCTTCGCTGGTGCTGATACCCTCGCTACCTCTTATGCATTGGCTACTGCCATCAAGAAGATTGGCGACGTGGATATTGTGATTGGCGGTCGCCAGGCTATTGATGGCGATACTGCTCAGGTAGGTCCTCAGGTGGCTCAGAAGTTGGGCTTGAACCAAGTGACATACGCTGAGGAAGTGCTCAGTGTGAAGGATGGTAAGGCTACCATCAAGCGCGTCATCGATGGTGGCGTGGAGACCGTTGAGGCTCCGTTGCCCGTGGTGATTACCGTGAACGGAAGTGCTGCCCCCTGCCGCCCCCAAAACGCCAAGCTGGTGATGAAGTACAAACGTGCCACCTGCCCCATGGAGCGTCCCGCCGAGGGCACTGCCTATGACCACCTCTATGAGGAGCGTCCCTATCTGACGCTGAATCAGTGGTCGGTAGCCGATGTCAACGGCGATGTGCAGCAGTGTGGACTGGCCGGTTCGCCCACGAAGGTGAAGGCCATCAAGAACATTGTGTTTCAGGCAAAGGAGTCG
>JAEEGL011827635.1_pt1 | contig 10623 bp, 5 predicted proteins | sample 9134231 | NCBI WGS metagenome assembly JAEEGL01 (sample SAMN16246548, study PRJNA631951) | gut metagenome | biome: gut microbiome; feature: rumen; material: fiber-attached | host: Bos | place: Iran: Karaj | collected 2018-10 | reverse complement strand
TGACAAAAACGGTCTGCTTATAAAAATCACAGACAGAAATGATCGCAGCATTGTTATAAGCAGAGGTGCAGATGAAAAAGTTTTGAGTGTAAAAAATCCTTATGGCGAAGAATTATTGTTTACATATGTTGCGAGCTATATCAAAGCCATTACCTTCAGCCGCGATTCTGATTATAAAACTCAATACTCATATTCCGGAAACAAACTGATTTCTTATACAGACACCGATGAAAACACTGTTCAAATGAAATATGATTCTGACGGCAGAATGATTTTGCTTACAAAATGCGACGGCTCAAAGGTCCAGTTTGTTTATGGTGAAAAATCCTATGACGGCAAAACCCTTACAACTCAAACTATAAACGAAGAAGGCTTTGCCGAAACCTTTACTTATGATCTTTCAAATAAAAAAACAATTTACACAGACCACGACGGGAACAAGACAGTTTATTATTACGATGAAAATCACAGAACAATCAGACAGGAAAATCCTGATAGAACTGTAATTCAAAACAAATATGACGAAAAACAAAATCTTCTTGAGCAAAGTCAGAATGGAGCACGCACACTTTATTCTTATGATGCCGCGGGAAATAAAACAAGGGCTTCCTACAGCGACGGCTCTTTTGAAGAATTTCAATATGACCGCTTTAATCTACTGACCTATTACAAAAATCGTGATGGCATAACATACGAATACCTACGTGATAACAAAGGAAATGTAACAAGTTATAAATGCGGTGGAAAAACTGTTTGCGAATATACTTATAATCAGAACGGTGAAATTACAAAGCAGATACTTTATGGCCAGAATCAAATCATTACAGATTATGAATATGATTCTTTTGGAAACATCATTTCACAAACCACAGGAAAACTCAAAATCAAAAATCAATATGACAACCAGAATCGCATAATAAAACATGTTCAGAACAACAAAGTAATTTCTACATATGCTTATGAAAAACATAAAACAATACGCACTGATTACAACGGGCTTGAAACTACAATTATAAAAAACGGGCGGAATGATATTTGTGAAATTATTCAAAAGGATCTTGTGACCCGCAAAATAATCCGTACAAAGGTGGAATATGATAAACGCCATTTACCTGTGAAGATTTATAAGGGTGATGAAAAAAGCCTTGTGCTTAAGGTTAGTTATTCGTATACTCCCGCAGGCCTTCTGCAAACTCAAGTGATTCACGCTGGCGCTGAAGATGAAAAATCTCTAATTACAAATTATGAATATAAACACGGATTAATCTACAAAACAAAAAAATATTTTGAAGGTCAGGAAGCGACTGCAATTATTGAAACATATGATTTTACGAACACAGGTAGCGGAGGCTTCAATCTCACTTCAACTAATGCGATTGGAATCCAAAACATCTTTGAGTTTGATTCCCACGGTAATATCATCAAACACACAGATGGCAGCAAGAAAACAATCCTTTCTGAATTTTCACCAGATGGAAAACTTTTACGCCAACAAAATCAGTATGGCGGCTGGTATTGCTATAATTATGACGCAACAGGAAATCTTTTAAAATCTGGAGAAGAAACTGCGCTTTATAATCAAACCTATAACAATGACGGAACTATTAAAACGCAGACTGATCCGCTTGGTAACACAAGGTATTTTTTTTATGACAATTGCGGAAACCTCATCTGCAAAAAAGAAAACAATCAGACACAGTGGTTTGAATATGATGATTTTAACCGTCTCAAAACGCAAATTACAGGAGACACTGCCAACATAAACACCTGCGAGTTTTATATTACTTATGATTATTCTGAAGATGGCCGCAAAAAAACTGTTACCCAAGGAGGCTTGTATCCTGTTATCTATGAATATGATGCGTTTGGAAACAAGATCAGTCAGACAGACGGAAATAATAACACAAGAATCTTTGAATATGATTTTAACAATAACATGATTTGTGAGTCGGATCCCTACGGAAACAAAACACATTACACCTACAATAATCTTAAAAAAATCAAAACTATCACACTAGCCGACTCTCAAAAATTTACTTACGAATATGACTGTAATGAAAATCTTGTAAAAGTACGAGATTGTCTGGGTGAGCTTTTTTCTGCAGTTTATGACAAAGCGGGAAGACTCATTAAACTCAATCAGCGGGGCGCCACAACACAAAGCTTTGAATATGATAATTCCAATAAAATCACAAAATATTATTTTGGAAACGAATTAGTTCAAAGCTTTAGCTTTAGTTCAAACAATAAAGAAATGACTGTAAAGGACGGAAACAATGTTGATTATCATTATACGTTTGATTCTTTTGGAAGATTAGTCAAGGAACAAAACAGGCTTGGAGATTATCAAACTTATATTTATGACAAGCTTGGGGCACTTTCTGTAACGACAGCATTTGATGGTTCAAAAACTTCAAGCACAAATCCAAGTGTAAACGGCAAACAAACAATAAGTTATGCAGATAATTCCCAAAACACTTATGAATATGATATGTGCGGGAACATTATTCTGGCACAAAATGATTTTAACAAGACACAGTACGTATACAACAAAGCTGCAAAGCTTATTGAACAAAAGGATATTAACACAGGCGAAGTTATTACATTTTCATATGATGCAGCTGGAAACCTGACACGGTTAGTCTCATCTAACAAAGACACACAATACACCTATGGCAAGAACAACGAAGTATCACGCGTTTACGACAGCAGGCTTGGGGTTGATATTAAACTTGACTATGATTGCAAGGGGCGTGAAACCTACAGACATTTTTCAAATGGAACACATCTTCAAACCTGTTATGACAAAGCTGGCAGAACAATCCTGAAAATTCAGAAGGACAGACAGTCACAAATTATCTGGGCAGAAGCTTATGTTTACCAGAATGACGGACGACTGGCAGCAACGATTGATCACAAGGCTTGCGCATGTTTTTATGAATATGATTCTCAGGGACGGGTTTCTTCTGTTTATTATCCCTACAATCAGGAGCATGAAGAAAAAATAAAAGAGCTTGCCAGAACGAATGGTCTTGATACAAGGTCAGGACTTGCATCAAACCGATTCCTTTCTACTGCAGAAAAAGGGATGTTTGAAAATCTGTTAAATCAAATGCGCTACACGCTCGCCTATTCCTTAAAAACAAATCAGCTGCTTATAAAAGAAAGCTTTACGTATGATAAAAATGGAAATCTAAAATCCAGAACTTCTGCGCTTGGCACAATTGAATATTTTTACGATAGCGAAAATCATCTTGTTTCGAGTGGAAGCAAGGGAAAAACTTTTGTTCAGTATTCTTATGACAAACGAGGAAATTTAATTTTACAGCAAAGCGCCTTTCAAAAAATTGAATATGAATATAACTATCAAAACAGGATAATTTTCTGTAAAGCTACTGATACTGCAAAGAATACTATAAGCTATTCGCAATATGCATATGATGCTTTTGGCCGAAGAGTTCTTGTACAGGATTCCGAGAAAACGGCGCTTCGAACTATATACAAAGCATTCTCTTTTGATATAATAAAAGAAAGCACAGTTTTTGCGAACGGCTTATTCACACGCTTTGGATATTCGGGCCAGTTATACGAAAATTCAGGCACTCCGAATGGGGAAAGATACCGCTATATAGAAGACAGAAAGGATTTGGATACAAACAGATATTCTTATATTAATGACACCCCATTCAAAATATCAGCCAACCGCTACAAAGGCGAACGTTCAACCATAACAATAAACGAAACACTTGCAGCCCAAGCCACCGACACCTACGGCACAGGCTATCTTGCAACTGATATTTTAGGAACTGTAAGAGCTTCAACTGACCAATATGGCACAGGAATCGCAAGCTGCTCCTTTGATATTTTTGGCACCCCAATTTCAGGCAACTATTCAAATACCGCAGCAGTTGATTTAGGCTACACAGGAAAGCAGTTTGATCCAACTTCCTGCCTCTACAATTATGGTTACCGCGACTACAACCCATTGACCACCAGATTCACAAGCCAAGACCCAATCCGCGACGGCTTTAACTGGTTTGCCTATTGCAATGGAGACCCTGTAAATTTTGTGGATATAAATGGTTTATACTCGTACAAAGGTAATGTACAAACGACAGATGCACCTGCAAGTAACACAACCGTTTATATATTCCGCCCTGATGACGGCCTTGGCAACGATTTCAACGGAACAAGAATTATTATAAAAAAAGATGCCACCGGAAATAAGAAGGTGTATGTGGATAGCGTGGGGGCGAATTGTTCGGAGGGTAATTTTGATAATGATATTAATACAACTACTCCGGATGGGAAGTATTATTTAACAGCAAAATGGCTATATAAGAAAGAAGACGGAACATACGATTCTGAATCATATAAAAATGTTCTTGCATTAGCAACAAATGATAAAAGATTGTCTCCCGAAATCAGAAAAATAATTAACAGATTAGATAGACTTTTTCATCCAAACCAAAAGAAAACACAAGAAGCCCCTTATCTGGATAACAAAGTTTCAGAAGGTGCTGGTTGCGTAATTGGAGAAGGCGGCCAAGAACATCATGACGAAATGATGAAATTTCTTATGAAAGGTGTAGATAGACCTGAAGCAATAACTGTAATAATAACTTCTAATAGTAATCAAGGAGGATGTTCTCAATGAAAAAAGTATCTTTATTATCTCTTATATGGATATTATCCATTTCTCTGTATTCACAAAATTTTTCTATAAGCGGAAAGTTTTTACCAGATTTATACAGTACAATTGAGGTTTGCTATATATCAGAAGATTCTATTACTTTTGATTACATAGATAAGATTGAAGATAAAACTGTAAATTTCAAAAAAATTCATAAAGATGGAATGCTATTTTTTGAAATGGAAGAAAACTTTCCCAAAGAGTTTAATGAAGAATATTATTATCATGGTAAAAATGTTTCAACAAGCAATGATATGCTTATTCTCGCTGGACAACAGAAAAATCATAAAGCTTACAGAAACGGTGAATATGAAACTTATGATTTCACTCTTCTGATTGCTGCTACAGAAGGTTTTGATACACCATATTCTTTCATTGAACCTGGGTCAGGGTATTTTGAAACTTATAGGACAAAGTATTATGATTGTTCTTCATATTTAGAAGAACAATCAACTAAATATGAAGTTTGGAATCTTCACAAACTAGGTCTAGATACCCCTTGGGTCGAAAATGCACAAGGAAGTGGTATAGGAGAAGGCTTTTCTATTCAAAATGCAGAACTATGTCCATATATTCTTATTATGAATGGTTATATTTCTTATAAAAAACCGTATCTTTATAAGCAAAATAACAGGGTAAAAAAATTAAAAATCACTGGATTAAAATCTGGAAAATCAAAAATTCTAGATGTTTTTGATACTCCTCATCCACAGACAATTGACATTTCATTTATAACAGAAAATGAAGATCTTCGTATAGAAATTGCTGATGTATATAGGGGAACAAAATACGATGATACTTGTATTCACTATCTGATTACATACGAAGATGAAGTAATCCCCTACGAATCCACCCTTCCCGACTAACTTATTCTTGAGGGCCCATCTCAACCCAAACCCTTACCCCGTGCGGTTCAATATTTCTTGCACCAATAGTTGCACCAATTGAATCGGCAAGGGTGCGGGCAATGGCAAGGCCTAAACCTGAACCACCGGCGGCGCGGGAATGAGCCTGGTCAGCGCGGTAGAAGCGTTCAAAAATGTGTGGGAGCGCTTCTTCCGAAATTCCAGGGCCGTTGTCACATTCTTCTATAATTAATTTCTGTTCTTCATAAAAGGCGCTCAGGTTCACAGTACATTTTTCTTTTTCGGCATATTCACTGGCATTAAAAAACTTAATGCTGTTCGAAACTAAAATCGTTAAAATCTGATGAAGCATTTCCCAGTCGGAATCAATAACAATCTTTGAATCGCAATCAACATTAAAGCAAATATCAGACTGCAATGAATTAAATTCTTCAGAGAGTCTTGTAAACAATTCAGAAACATTTACTTTTGACATTTCAGGTTTTATTCTTCCGCTTTCGATTCTTGAAATCTGTAAAAGATTTTCAATAATTGCATGCATCGAAGCCGATTCATTCTTTATTGCAAGAAGCGATTTTTCAAGCTGCACAGGATCATCCTTTCCCCAGCGCAGTAACAAATTTGCCTGTCCCGAAATAACAGTAAGCGGTGTATTGAGCTCATGCGAAACATCACTTGAAAATTGTCGTTCCCGGTCAAAATCGGCTTTAATTCTTAAGAACAATTCATTGAATGCATCAGAAAGCTCATCAATTTCATCACCGCGGCCTGTCAGCGGTAAAAGATTATCAAGCTTTTGGATTGTCATTGTTCTGGCAGCCTTTGTAATTTTCACAACAGGACTGATTGTTTTTTTTGTAATAATCAGCGAAACAAAAAATGAAATTAAAAGAATAGGCAAAGACATGAACAAAACAGCGCTTGGAAGCCTTGCAAAAATATCAGCAGTTCTGTTGTCATCCATATTTTTAACAACTGCAACAGTTATTGGTTCACCTGCAATTTCATGAGCTTCGGCATAATAAAGAATATCAAGGTCACCATCAAAAAAGAAATCCTTTTCGAAATGTCTTTTTACTTTTCCGTTAGTCACTGCTAACAACGGCAAGAACGGATCATTAGTTGCAATCACATTCTGTGTATCAGGCTCATAAATAATAAACGTAATATAATATGGAATATCAGGGACAGAAAGATAGCCACCTGAATTTCCCCAGGAATTTGAAGAGGTACCCTGTCCGTTATTAATTCTCTTTGCGGCTACAAAAACTTTTTCTTCGGCATTTTTTAATTCCATTGTCTGATTAGACATTACAAGCTCACGAATAAAAAACATGAATACTAAGGTCAAAAGAATAATTGCTCCTGTAAGAAGGAACATAAATCTAAGAGAAAGTCTTACAGAAAATGATTGTTTTCGCTGCCGGATCAATTAAGCCTACCCCATCATATAACCGGCACCACGGACTGTTTTAATATATTCTTCTTTTGTGAATTCCTGGATTTTCTGGCGCAAGTATCCTACATAAACATCAATTGTGTTTTCATCAATAAAATGATCCTTTCCCCAGATGCCATCAATTATATTCGAACGCGATAAAACTTTTCCCTGATTTTCAATTAAAAGCTTAAGTAAAAGAAATTCAGTTTTAGAAAGTGTTACTTCGGTTTGAGCACCAGCCTGCCCAGAACTATCGCTCTGCATATTAAAGCTCATGCGGTCTACATTTAATGTAAGCTGCTTATAACTGTAAACATTTTCTTTTGTCTTAGTAAAGCTTACCCTGCGGAACAAAGCATTTATACGGGCAAGAAGCTCTTCTATTTCAAAAGGCTTTGGAATATAGTCATCAGCCCCAAGATTCAGTCCGTTGATTTTATCGATTGTTTCACCGCGTGCAGTTTCTAGAATAATCGGAACTGTAGAAACAGCGCGGATACGTCTTAAAACTTCAAGTCCATTTAATTCGGGAAGCATTATATCAAGAAGAATCAAATCAGGTTTTTCACTTTCAAACATATCCAAAGCTTTGCGGCCATTTTCGGCAAGGCAGATTTCATAACCTTCATGTTCAAGCTCTGGAATTATAAAATCACAAATCCCCTTATCATCTTCCACTACAAGAATTTTCATATTTAGTCTTCAACCTTTGCAGTCATTTCAACCGGCACAATTCTTATTCCATTGAATGCAGAAATATTCTGTACTTTTATAGAAAATTCTTCATCGCATTCCGGAACATCCATCTTAATTGTATCACCCTTTTTATTAAAAGAAAATCTAATTTCTGGTGATAATTCAGTGCCGTTTATTAAAAAAGATTTGCAGTTTACAGTGCGTGGATTTACACTCTGATTAAAAACAATCATTATATTTATACTTTTATCTTCATTTTTTGCACAGCTTACAGAATTTACTAACAAAGGCTGTTCAGTTGAATACATTCTGTTGCCTCTATAATTAACAATGTTATCCTGATCTTTTGGAGGAGGTGGTGGAGGAGGATCCTTTGGCGGAGGAGCTTCCTTATGCATCCCCTGACCAGGAGGAGAAGGAGGGCCACCCCCTTGGTCAGGTTGAGCAAAAGAAGCCGCGCAAGGCACAAGCACAAAAAGAGAAAACCATATACAATAAAAAAATCCTCTTTTACTGTAACTCATGATTTTATAATACTACAACTTTTGCCAAATACAATAAGATAAAGACAAGTGTTTCCTAAGAGTTTTCTTAGAATTCTCTTAACGGAATTTCAAGATTTTTGAGCCCCGAATGATTAAATTATTGTCGTAAAGGAGCTGCAACTATGAAAAAGACAATTCTTCATTTAATTTTAGTATCATTAATTCTTTCTTCCTGCTCAACTGGATTCGAAAATCCGGAACGACAAGATGACAATTTTAGAAAACGTGATGATGATAATTTTGGAAATAACACTACTTCTGTACAAATAACAGAAACAGCAGATGCAACAAATTATTCTGATTCAACAACCGCCGTAGCCACAGGCTGCATTGAGGATGATTTATACGAAAACTTCACTGCTGATGGAACTGTATTAATTTCATTGACCGGAACTTCTGCTCAGGCCATAAGCTTTGAAGGAGCAGTTACAAGCGAAGATGTTTCTATAACTCAAGTAGATAATTCCCTTGAAGACGAAACTGCTTCAGGGCTCGAAATCCAATACAAAGGAAAATTAAAAATCAAGTACATTCTTTCGGGCGATTATGCAGGAACTGTCTTCATCAAAAACAAAAAAGCTGATGCGGCAGTTGTTTTAGACAATGTAAGTATCACAAGCGACAATTGTGCTGGACCCGCTATCAGATTCAGTTCCGAACTACGAACCTTTATTGTAGTACCAGCAGGAACAACAAACACCCTCACCGATACCCGCGAGCTAAATCAGAGCAACACAATGTATGATGACAAGAAGGGTTCTGTTTATTCAAAAGGCACACTTATCTTTACAGGAGAAACTTCTACTGCAGAAGGTGGTACTCTCAACATCATAAACACTGGTTACAAGCATGCGGTTTATACAAAAGATTATATCCGCATTGCAAACCTCACTCTGAACATTACAGTAAAAGGCACAAACGGCCGCAACTGCATCAGAGCCCTTAATGCAGTAATCATTGATAACGGAACAATTAATCTTAAAGCAAATGGAACGGTCAAGGATGATGAAAGTAACGCAATCCGTGTTGATGGTGAAGATGCCGACGAGGATGATATGACAGTTGAATACACTGCAGGTGCCGGTTTTATTATCATCAATGGCGGTAATATTACAATTAATACTATTGCAAAAGGAATTACCGCACACTGGAAATCGGCAAAATCTGTAATTGGAAATACTGCCTACGAGCAGATTGCAAACAATTCACTTTTATGCGAAAGCTTACTTAAAGCAACATCTGCCACAGTTCCAGATCCATTTGTACAGATTAATGGTGGAACAATAAACATTACAACAACAGGCGAACCATACGAAGGCCGCACCGAGGATGATCCAAGCTGCTCTCCGGAAGGAATTGAAGCAAAGGGTAATCTCACAATAAATGCTGGAACAATTTCCCTCAACTGTACAGATGATGCAATCAACGCAGGTGGAAATGTTGTAATAAATGGCGGCGCTATTTACGCATACAGCACAAAGAACGACGCAATTGATGCCAACGGTTCAAACGGCATTACAATAAATGGAGGAGTTATCGTTGCTCTAGGCCTTAACGTTCCAGAATGTGCCTTCGACTGCGACCAGAATCCTCTTACAATAAATGGCGGAACTTTAATTGGACTTGGCTCAAGCAATTACACCGCTCCAAAATCAGGAGAGCAAAGAACCTTAGTTTTAAGTTCCAGAAGCTTAGGTTCCGCAGGTACAACCTTTGCAATAGTTAATCAAAGCGGAGAAGCAGTCTTTGCATACACGCTTCCTTCAAAAACAGGTGAAGTTGCAATTATTTCGAGCCCTGAACTAAAAACAGGAACAACCTATTCTACAAAAACCGGAGTAACAGTAAACGGCGGAACAAAATTCCACAACCTTTACACTACTCTACCCGAAATAAAATAAAAAAAGCGTGCGCTTTTGTAAACGCACGCTTTCTCATTGACCGGGGTCCCTGAGCTTGTCGAAGGAGCCCATATAATTGTCATGCTCGGGCTTGACCCGGGCATCTTTTTTTTTACTTCTTTAAAAGCTTAGCTAACTTTTCAGCAGTGAATCCCATGTATTCAGCTACTTTGTTTGCTGGACCAGAAGTACCGAATGTGTCGATACAGAAGCAGTTTTCTTTTGAAGTGAACTGGAGCCATTCCATAGAAATACCAGCTTCGGTACAAACGATGCGCTTTGCAGGTCCGATGATTGCATCCTGCTTAGCTTTTGGAAGATTTTCGAACTTCTTAAGATCTGGAACAGAAACAACACGGATCTTCTTGTCTGCAACCATTTCGGCAGCTTTAAGAGCCATATTAACTTCTGAACCGCTTGCAAGAATTGTGATATCAGGATTAGCATCGCCAGTCTTAACAATGTAAGCACCGTTAGAAGC
>JAEEGL011529436.1_pt1 | contig 10623 bp, 8 predicted proteins | sample 9134231 | NCBI WGS metagenome assembly JAEEGL01 (sample SAMN16246548, study PRJNA631951) | gut metagenome | biome: gut microbiome; feature: rumen; material: fiber-attached | host: Bos | place: Iran: Karaj | collected 2018-10 | reverse complement strand
GAAGTCCTTCAAATCACCTTCGCCGCTCACTTTGCCAAACAATAGGAGCAACTCGGTCTGCCCGTATGTCAGCGTATTGCCTTCTAAGTGGTTGCTGTTATAGTTATACTCTGTCGTGAACTTGGTGCGCAGCAACTCTGTATGTTCTTTCGAAAGCGGAAAGAGTGCTTTCCATGCATTGTATACCTCATCTATTTTCATAATCATACCACCTTTTTTGGTAGGGTATATACCACCTTTACAAACATAATTTTGTCAATTATATTATATGTACCACCTTTTTAAGTGGGGTCTATACCACCTTTAGCGGTACTTTTTGACGTTTGCAAAAATACAGAAAACTTTGATTCAACAATCGAAATGAGACATTTTTCTTCACCTTTATTCTCATTTTCCCCCAACAAATCCCCCATTAATAGGGACATTCCCATCTGAAAATCGCCAAACATGGGGAGGTGGGACAAGTGTTTTTTTTTCGGACATTTGCAGCGTAATTGAAATTATACTGCTATGAAATATGTTCGTCACATAACATCTGTCCTGGTCATCATCTTGATTGCCGTCCTCGCAGCAGGCACTATTGTCGAGAAGTTGCACGGCTCGGAGTTTGCACTGGCCCATGTATATGGCACTTGGTGGTTCGTAGGGTTATGGGCCTTGGTGGCGGGTCTCATGGTCTATATGGCGGTGAAATGCCGCATGTGGAAACGGATGGCGGTCTGCGCCTTGCACGCTTCCATTCTGCTGATTTTGGTCGGGGCGCTGCTCACCATGCTCACGGGGCAGCATGGCCGCATGAAACTCGAACCCAACCGACCCAATAGCCAGTTCTTCATCAAACACGGCGATGAGATTACAAAGGTAGCATTGCCCTTCAGCCTCGTCCTAGACCGTTTCGAGATAGAAAAATATCCCGACAGCGAGAAGCCGAAAGACTATGTGAGCTACCTCCAACTCCGCGATGACGAGAGCCAAGAAGACATCGTCATTTCGATGAACCACATCCTGAAACACAAGCATTACCGTTTCTACCAAAGCGACTATGACGAGCAGGGCAACTCTGTCCTCGACGTCGCCCGCGACCCTTGGGGCATCGGAGTGACCTATGCGGGGTATGCGCTGCTATTTGTCTCCCTTGTGGCATTAGTGGGGTGGCCGTCATTGCGAGGAACGAAGCAATCCACAAATCGAATTGTCACCATTTCGTGGTTGGCAGTGCTTATCGTTTTGCTTGTAGTGCTTTACATCAGGATGCTCACCCATCCCCTGCTGCCTGTACTGCGTTCGCCTTTCTTCAGTCTCCACATCTCAACCATCGTGACGGCCTACGCTTTGTTGCTGGGCATCATGGTGGTCGGAATCATTGCCCTCTTCAAGCCGAAAGACAAAACTCAGTTGGAAGGCTTGAAAAACCTCAGCACGGCGATGCTCTACCCTGCCGTGGCCTTGTTGGCCATCGGCATTTTCATTGGCGCAATATGGGCAAACGTCTCTTGGGGCAACTACTGGTCGTGGGACCCGAAGGAAGTCTGGGCACTCATCACGCTGCTCATCTATGCCGCACCGCTCCACGAGAAGTTATGGAAAACATTCCAGAAGCCCTTGTTTTTCCACATTTACGGCATCCTTGCCTTTTTAAGCGTGTTGATCACCTATTTCGGTGTGAATATGCTTTTGGGCGGGGTGCACGCATATAATTGAAGGTGAAGGTTGAATTTTTTTGTTTCTTTGCACGATTATTCCATGTTCCTCCACCATGAGACCCTACACAAATTGCCCCAAGATGGTTCCGCCCGATGCGGACTCATTCCCGTCCAATAAAGCTGTTGTAGTCGGCGCCGGCATTTCTGGACTTACTGCTGCCGTGTATCTGCAACGCTCTGGCATCCAGACGCTCGTATTGGAAAAGACTACTGGGCCAGGCGGCGTATCCACCAGTTGGAAGCGGAAGGGTTATACTTTTGAGGGCGGTATCCATTGGCTCATCGGTGCCAAAGAGGAGATTCCTCTCCATCAGATATGGATAGAAACAGGTGCTCTTCAGGAAAACAACCCCGTCTACTTCAAAGACCCTATCTACACGTTGATGGACCGCGAAGGCACGATGCCTCTGTTCAGGGACTTGCATGGTTTGGAAATCAAAGGATTCAGGGATCGGATAGCCCTTTGGCGTCTCCGTTTCCACTTGGCCTGTTTTAAGAATTTCCATCAGCCCATCAGTGACCTGAAAGGGCTTAAGACCAGGTATCCCAGACCGTTCTCCCTTGGTGAGTATGTCAAAATGTTGCCAGCGGTTCTCATTACCCCATTTTTGATGGCCCAGTCGGCTCATGGTTATGCCAAAAGTTTCAAGAATAAAAGGATAAGGGCACTGCTGGCAGCCATCGTGGAACCCGATATCAATGCACTCTCGCTCATCTATACCCTCGGCACTTTTCATGTGGGCGACAGCGGCTACCCGAAGGGTGGTTCTCTGCGTATGGCACAGAACATGGCAGAAACATTCCTAAATCTTGGGGGAGAAATCCGATACCAAACCTTGGTTGAAGAAATTTCCAAAAAAGGAAAAGACTGGACGGTTCGCACCAAGGACGAAATGTTTACGGCAAATGCCGTGGTTGTTTCAGCCGATGCCCGAAGCGCCATCGACACACTCTTCCCCGTACCGCTACAGGATGGCTGGGCAAAGAAGATGCGTTTGGGGCTCAAGACAACCCAATGCATGTTCCTTGGTGTTGGGGTCAAGGCTGACCTGTCATCCCGACCTCGTTCAATGCAAATCGTATTGCCCCGTCCGTTAAAGGCAGCCGGACGCACCTACGAAACGGTCATTGTGAACAACTATGCTACGGAAGAAGGGTATGCCCCGGCAGGATGCAGCGTCATCACCTGCCTGCTTCACGGCCCAACATACGCCTATTGGAAAGCGGCTAAAGAAGATGGCAGCTACGAAGCCAAGAAAAATATGGTGATGGAGCGCTTCTTGCAAGTGCTTGGGGATGTGATTCCGGAAATCAGGGATGCCGTAGCGGTGACGGATATGGCCACACCTCTTACCTACGAGCGCTACTGCGGCACCTTCGAAGGAAGCTACATGACGGATTGGCCACCTTTCAGCCCTTTGTACCACGCGCCCATTCGATATCGTAAAGGCCTATATTTCACGGGGCAGCGTACAGCCTATTCAGGAGGCCTTCCCCCCGCAGCCCAAAGCGGACGCACCACAGCCCAAACCGTTTGCAAAGACTTCGGTGTGGAGTTTATTAGCCACTGAGTGTTTGGATTTTTCAGCAGATGCTTTAGATGACTCGGCTTGGGGGTTGCTTTTTTTGTATTTTTGCGCCTCGAAATCGACATAATAGAGTCATGCATCTGTCGGAATTCCTTGTAAGAAAGCGTCTTATGTTCTTAATAGCAGCGGTTGTGGTCGCAATCGCCTGCGCGTTGATGATTCCACACACCAACATTAATTCCGACATGACGCGCTATCTGCCCAACGATTCGCAAATGAAGCAAGGCATAGACCAGATGTCGGAAGAGTTTGGCGCAGATGCGGTTGGGACAGGCCTCGTCAGGGTGATGTTTTGGTCGCTTCCCGACAGCCTAAAGTCCGTTACCAAGGATGAGCTTTCCCATATTGATGGTGTTTCCAACATATTGTACCAGTTTGACAGCGAAGAATACAACCGTGGCGACAAGGTGCTGTATGAACTTCTATGCGGCAGTCAGCGGAGCCAGGAGGACATTGCCAATGAGATTGCGGACAAATACGGCGATCGGATGATTGTTGAGAAAAGTGAAAACGGCACTACGGCACCTATTGGCGTGATACTCATTGCCTTCGTCTTGCTGCTTATTGTGCTGTTCATTATGTGCGAGTCGTGGCTCGAACCGCCCGTGTTCCTTGCTGCCATTGGCGTGGCTGTGGCCATCAACATGGGCACCAATGCCTTGTTCAAGAGCGTATCGGTTACCACCAACTCGATTGCCGCCATTCTTCAGCTTGTCCTTTCCATCGACTATTCCATCATCCTCATGAACCGCTACAGGCAGGAAAAGGCGTTGGGAAATGGCGACAATGTCACAGCGATGACCCAGGCACTCAAAAAGGCATCATCATCCATTGTTAGCAGTGCTTTCACTACCATAGTCGGACTGATGGCGCTTGTGTTCATGAAGTTGAAAATCGGTGCCGATATGGGATTGGTTTTGGCAAAAGGCGTTCTTTGCAGTCTGGTGTCCATCTATACTGTGCTGCCAACCATCATATTGGCTATGGATAGCGCCATAGAGAAATCGACAAAAAAAGTGCTGAAAATCAACACGGAACGTCTTGCCGGTTTCAGCATGAAATTCCGCATCCCTCTGGCTATAGCTTTTGTGGCCATTTTCGTGGGTTCATATTACCTTCACAAAAAGACCGAGATTTCGTTTTCTTTTGAACAAAAATCCGAAATTGAAAAGTACTTCCCACCCAAAAACATCACCGTGCTTCTGTACGACAATTCTGATGCAATGAGGGTAATCGAATTGGCCGACAGCGTGGCAACCAACCCAAATGTGAAATCGGTCATTTCGTATCCTTCGCTGATGCAAAAGCAACTGACGACCACCGAAACAAAAAGCATGATTGGCGGTTTGACGGCAATGGCTGGAGACGGTGACTACAATATCGCTGATTTTGAAATCAATACGATTGTAGACGCGATATATTACATAGGTTCCAAGAATCCCGGCGAAGAAAAAATGAGTCTCCATGACTTTGCCTCGCTCGCAGCTGAACTAAGTGCTGACACTACGTTTTCGGCATATCTTGGAAATGTTTCGCCCGTTGGTGAAGAGGATTTGCAACACCTCGACATTCTCGTTGCACTTACCGATACAAGCCTTATCAACAGCAAGTTGACCCCTGCAGAAATCGCTGGCATTGTTGGCATCGACCAGGAACTCATCGCGCTAATATGTCCGGCAAACCGGAAAACCACCATTCGCGAAATTGTCAAATCATCTAGGGAACTGCTCAACGAAAGCATGATTCATGCCCATGCAAGTAGCACGACATCAGAACCTCAAATTGCTGAACAGCAGGTAGAACTTTCCGTCGAAAACGATTCTATTGAGACGGTTGAAAACATAGCCTACGCCGAAAATACAAGTGTTCTTGACGACGAGGACGCGATTTACAAGGATTCGACCGTTTTCATGAGCCAACATTCCGCGTCCGAAATCGCTGAATTCATTGGAATGAGTGAAAAAAGTGCATCCATCATCTTCAATCTTTATGGACGGAAAATGGGGCAAAAAACCAAAACCATGTCGCTGTTCGAATTCATACCTTTCCTCGTCAACGACCTCGCCAACAGGAAAGTGTTTGCTTCTCGGATAAATGATGACAACCGCAAATGGTTGAAGCACAAGGAAAGTATTATGTTGGCGGCTCTTCAAGGTGGTAAAACTGAAAGTTCAGAGGAAGAAACAGTAGTCGAGTTGGAGGAAAAGCCAACGGGAATCGATGAAGTTGTCGATGCACAGGAGGAGGAACTTGACTTTGCGATGCCAACAGTTGACAAGGAAAACATAGAAAAACTCAACATGGCTGAAAGAGTCATGGCCATCGCCACGAAAGGAAGCCGTTTCGATGCTGCCGAAATGCACACGCTGCTCACCACGTTTGGTGCCGAAATGGAAATGCGTGACATTGAACTTGCCTACCTATACAATGGTATCCTCCATTTCGACGATGATAGTGTGAAAATGTCGGTGGAAGACATGCTCAAAACGCTGAACGACTCTGTAATTAACCATCCACGCTTTGCTTCATTAATCAATGACGAGATGAGGTCTAGGATGGATACTATTAATGACCTGATAGACGAAAACTTCAGCCAATTGCGCGGACGAAAGTATTCGCAAGCCATCGTTTTCACCGACCTGCCAAAAGAGTCCGACGCAACCCACGACTTTGTGGAAAACCTTGCCGCACAATGCGACAATCGGCTTGAAAGCAGGCATTATCTTATCGGCGAATCGGTGATGATGAACGAAATGCGCAACCAGTTCGGTGATGAAATGCTTCTTGTTACACTCATCACCATATTGTCCATTTTCCTCATTGTGGCGTTTACTTTCCGCTCGCTTGCCGTGCCTGCCATTCTGGTAATGACGGTGATGTCGGCTGTGTATATCGACGTGACAGTAAGCGGATTGAACGGTGGCAGGCTGCTCTATTTGGCCTACCTCATCATGCAGAGCATACTGATGGGGGCGACCATCGACTATGGCATACTTTTCACCAACAACTACCGTGAAGCCCGAGCGACGACGAGCAAGATAGACTCCATTCGCAAGGCCTATCTGGTGTCAACGCACACCATTCTCACCTCGGGAACAATCATGACGCTGGCACCATTTGTAATGTCGATTATGATAGACGATGCGACCATAGCGACGATACTACGATGCATAGCCGCAGGTGCTTTGGCGGCAGTATTGTTGATTATCTTTGTTTTGCCCGGACTCCTTGCTGCGTTCGACAAGTTTGTTGTAGGGAGGAAAAGCCACGACCAAACACACCATAAAACGGAAACAGTAAGTGGATGAGCAAATTTAGTTTACATAAACCAATAACGCTATGCAAAAATTGAACATTCCCCTGATGTGCACGCTGCTCTTGCTCTCGCTTGTGGTGTGCCCCATTCTTTACATCTATGTAGGTCCGGCGCTCAACGACTTGCAGCTGGAAACGCTAAAAATCCTTGGCATCGTGGCCGGATGCAGCGCCTTGTATTGCTTCTTGGTGGGTGAAATCACCGGCAACAACAGTCAGGTCGACAAGGTGTGGAGCCTCCTCCCCATCGCCTATTGCTGGATTATCGCTGCGAAAGGCGGCATGCATCCCCGACTTGTCGTGATAGCCGTGTTGGTCACCCTTTGGGGCATTCGCCTCACCTACAACTTTGCCAGAAAAGGAGCTTACAAACTCAAGTTTTGGGAAGGTGAGGAAGACTATCGTTGGGAAAAGGTCCGTGCCATTCCATTTCTTCAAAACAGAGCGGTGTGGATGGCGTTCGACTTCTTCTTCATCTCGGGTTATCAGAATGCGCTCATCCTCATGTTCACCTTCCCTGCACTGGTCTGCATGGGTTCCACTGTACCCTTCGGCTGGGTGGATGCCGTTGCCGCCATTCTAATGTTTGGCTTCATCGTCTACGAAACCGTGGCCGACGAGCAACAATGGAAATTTCAGGGCAAGAAATGGGCCATGATCAAGTCCGGAAAAACGTTGGAAGAACTTCCCGCGCCCTACAACAAAGGCTTCAACACCATCGGGTTATGGAAGGTGAGCCGTCATCCCAATTATTTTGCCGAACAGGCCATTTGGGTGAGTCTTTACATCTTCTCCATCGGTGCTGGTGTCGGCATAGTCAACTGGAGCATGATTGGAGCCCTGCTACTGATTGTCCTCTTCATAGCCAGCACCAACCTCGTTGAAGGCATCAGCGGTGACAAATACCCAGAATACGCCGAGTATTGCAAGAAAGTGAACAAGTTTTTCCCAAAGCTTTATACATAAGGTCACAACTTTCTGGCTACTTTTTTGTATTTTTGCGGTGAAGAAATTTATCGCACCATGAAACAACATTCCATTCACGAAGGATATATGCCCTTTCTGGGCTATCAGACCTATTACCGCATCGTCGGTGAACCTTCAAACAAACCTGCATTGCTGCTGTTGCACGGCGGACCAGGCAGCACGCACAATTATTTTGAAGTTTTGGACCGTATCGCCGACATGGGCCGTCAGGTGATTTCCTACGACCAAATCGGCTGTGGCAACTCCTATCTCGACGGCCACCCTGAGTTGTGGACGCAAGAGACCTGGATTAACGAGCTCATCGCCCTGCGCGAGCATCTGCACCTCGACCAAGTTCATCTCCTTGGCCAGTCGTGGGGTGCCATGCAGGCTATCGCCTATATCATAGACTTCCAACCCCAAGGCATCAAGTCGGTGATTCTCTCTTCGGGCCACGCTTCCAGTTCGCTATGGGCTAGTGAGCAGCACCGCCTCATTAAATACATGTCTGCGGAAGACCAAGAAGCCATCCGTCACGCCGAAGCCACGGGCAAGTGGGACGACCCCGATTATCTCCGCGCCAATGAGCATTATTTTGAGAAGTACGTCATCAGTGTCGATGAGAACTCGCCAGAATGTCTCCGCCGTCCCAAACGCGCCGGCAACGAAGCCTATCTCTATGGCTGGGGACCCAATGAGTACCAGCCTTTAGGCGACCTGGCCGATTTTGAATACACCGACCGCTTGAACCAAATCAAACAGCCCTGCCTGATTTGCAGTGGCACCCGCGACATCTGCACCCCCGTGGTGGCGGCATCGCTTTACGAGAACATCCCCAACAGCCGTTGGGAGGTCTTCAAAGGCGCCCGCCACACCTGCTTCGTCGAACAAACCGACAAGTACTGCGCCATCTTGGAAAAATGGCTGGAGGAAAATGATTAATCTTCAATTTTTTATCGCTTAACTTCCATTCATTATGAAAGCAAAAACCCTTATCTTCGCAGCCGTAACCCTGCTTTTCGCGGTGGGCTGCACCGGACAATCAAACAAAAGTCAAACCGTTAACAATCAAACTACTGACAACATGGAAAACACTCAAAATGAACAAAAGAAATCGGTCGTCTATCTGACCAAGAACATCAGCCCTGAAGGGCTGGTCAACATTTACAAGGCACTAGGCGTTCCCGTTAAAGGGCACGTGGCCATCAAGATGAGTACTGGCGAGGGCAGCAACCCCAACTACCTGAAGCCCGAACTCATCAAGAACTTGGTCTTCGAGGTGGACGGCACCATCGTGGAGTGCAACACCGCCTACGGCAACGGACCTGGCGACGAGCAGGATAATCGAGACTCTTCAGCCAACCACTGGAAAGTCATCAAGCGGCACGGCTTCATCCCCTTGTTCAAGGTCGACATCATGGACGAAGAAGGCGAGATGCGTATCCCCGTGCAGGATTCGACGCATCTCAAGTACGACATCGTGGGTTCACACATGGCCAACTATGACTTTATGATCGCCCTCAACCACTTCAAGGGTCACCCCATGGGCGGCTATGGCGGCGCGCTGAAGAACCTCTCCATCGGTTGCGCCAGCCAGAACGGCAAGGCCTACATTCACTCCTCGGGTAAGATGGAAGTGCTCGACATGGACAAGCTCTGGACGCAAGAATACATCGGCGACCAGGATGGTTTCCTTGAAAGTATGGCTGCCGCCGCACAAGCCGTGGTGGACTACTTCGAGAAAAAGGAAGGCATCATCTATATCAATGTGATGAACAACATGAGCATCGATTGCGACTGCGTGGACCATCCCGCGCCCGTGAAGCTCGAAGACTATGGCATCCTCGCCTCCACCGACCCCGTGGCCCTCGACCAGGCTTGTGTCGATATCATCAACAATCAAGAAGTGACGGCCACCAACGACCCCACCGACCTGCTCAACCGCATCGACAAGCAGCATGGCGTCCATACCATCGAACATGCCGAAGCCATCGGCCTCGGCAGTCGCAAATACACCATCGTAAACATTGACAAATAACGCATCATGAAACGCTTCACATTAATCATTGCCGCTTGCTGTCTGATACTGACCGCCTGCGCACAGAACAACAACAAAAAAGAGACCAAGGAAACAACACAAACCACCGAAACAAAGGAGAACAAGGAAATGAAGACATTGATAGTTTACTTCTCGGCCACGGGAACCACGAAGGCCGCTGCACAAAAGTTGGCGAAAGAGTTCAACGCCGACCTCTACGAAATCACCCCCGAGGAACCCTACACCGCCGCCGACCTCGACTGGCGCGACAAGACCTCGCGCTCGACCTTGGAAATGAAGGACAAGACTTCGCGTCCCGCCATCAAAGGCCGTTGCGAGAACATCGCCGAATACGACACGGTGTGGATTGGTTTCCCCGTGTGGTGGTACACCGCCCCGACCATCGTCAACACCTTCATCGAGGCCCATGACTTGAGCGGCAAGACCCTCAACGTGTTCGCCACCAGCGGCGGCAGCACTGTCACCGGCTCCTACAACGACCTCAAGAAAGCTTATCCGCAATACACTTGGGGCGAAAGCAGGTTGATGAATTAACATTGATGGTTTTTACATCGATTTGAGCCGTAGTCTTTGGGCTGCGGCTTTTTTTGTACCTTTGCAGCAAATCTTATAACACATAAGAACTATGGCATCAACAAAAGAATATGCCAACTTCATTCTTGAACAACTTTCGGGTTTGGACGAAATCACCGCTCGAAAGATGATGGGCGAATACATCCTCTATTACCGCGAAAAAGTGATTGGCGGCATCTACGACAACCGTTTTCTGGTCAAACCCACAAAGTCGGCAAGAGAGAAAATGCCAGATGCCTCGTTAGAGTTGCCTTACGATGGCGCCAAACCGATGCTTTTGGTTGACAACGTGGAAAACCGCGATTTCCTGAAAGAACTGGTTTTGGCGATGTATGATGAATTGCCTGAACCGAAAAAGAAGTAAGATAATATATGGTGTCTATGAAACAATCACCGATTATCGGCGTCACGCCGCTTT